>Ga0210399_10000094_pt1 | contig 65422 bp, 53 predicted proteins | sample IncBWC14MmetaG_FD_150865 | JGI IMG/M metagenome (GOLD analysis project Ga0210399, IMG submission 150865) | Forest soil microbial communities from Barre Woods Harvard Forest LTER site, Petersham, Massachusetts, United States - Inc-BW-C-14-M | ecosystem: Environmental > Terrestrial > Soil >...
CATGAAGAGTGACCGCCACTCCACTCGCTAGCCTTGCTGACAAGTGGACATCTCTGCCGCAGCAAATCGTTGAAATCGAAAGCACAAAGCCGACGTCCGGAGCGCCATCGGGGATGATCAAAATTCCCGAAGGAAACTTTCAGTTCCAAGTGCGAGGGATCGAGATTGAAGGTTTCAACGACATCGGCGTGGATGTGCAATATCCCTGGGAAGATTCACCCCGGCGGTATCACGACCATACGCTGCACGTGAAGTCGTTCTGGATCGACAAGTCTCCGGTGACTAACCAGGAATTCAAGAAATTCCTGGACGCTAGGCATTATCATCCGCAGGATGACCTCAACTTTCTACGTGATTGGAAGAGTGGCACCTACCCCGACGGTTGGGCGAACAAGCCAGTGACCTGGGTCTCGTTGGAAGACGCACGCGCCTACGCGAGTTGGGTTGGCAAACGCCTACCTTATGAATGGGAATGGCAATACGCCGCCCAAGGCACGGACGGCAGACTTTACCCCTGGGGCAACGGGTGGGATGCGTCGGCCGTACCGGTTCCGGACAAGTCCCGGACCATGCGCGGGCCGGATCCCGTCGACGCCCACCCAAAAGGGGCAAGCCCATTCGGGGTCATGGACCTAGTCGGCAATGTCTGGCAATGGACCGAGGAATTCACTGACGAGCATACCCGTGCTGGAATTCTGCGCGGCGGTAGCTACTATCAGCCGCAAGGGTCAATTTGGTACTTTCCTCAAGCTTATAAATTGAACGAGCACGGTAAGCTGTTGATGATGGCACCAAGCATGGACCGTTCCGGCGCCTTGGGCTTCCGGTTGGTACAGGATGGCGAGTAGAACCTGAGGAGTAGGACGGTGCAGAAAACCGTTGGATTTCTGGTTGCACAAATGCTCCCGAAGAGGGGCTTTTTGCACAAAAATGAGGCATCTCGCCCGAGCGTAACTTATTGCTTCCGAACACCACGCTGTGAAACGGGGAAACTTGCTAAACCGTTGCTAGCATTCGCCTGCGGGTCGTCAACATTAGCGAGCCCTTCGGTTGATTCCCGAAGGGTAGTGCACTTCCAAACATTTATCCTTATTAAGCAGCAGATATGGTGCCATGAAAATTCTGGTGGGCCCACCTGGACTTGAACCAGGAACCTGCGGATTATGAGTCCGATGCTCTAACCAATTGAGCTATGGGCCCGTCCACGTTAGACCTTAATACCATACTTCTTCTGTGCGACCGAGCCAAGTTTCTTCAACGCTGCATAGGCAAAGGTACCGGGATTCGGAATGTATACCTTTATCCTTAACCAACCGCGACGAGCAGAACTGACGAAGGTCATGATGCTATAGAGTTAAAGCCTAATAATATATGCTCTATATGTATAAATCACTTTAAAGCTCAGAAATATAGGCTTTATTGCAATCTGCAGCAATAAAGCTCATAATTATAGGCTATGAGCGATATGCAATTCAAGACTCCCCAGGAACTACAAACCGAGCTGGGTCGGCGTATCCGACAGCTGCGTTTGTCCCGCAACATCGATCAGCGAGCCGCTGCGGCGAAGGCGGGAGTTGCGCGAGCGGCATTGCAAAATCTTGAAGCGGGTCGTGGCTCGTCGGTGCAGACCCTGCTTCGCATTTTGAAGGCACTGAACTACCTCGAAGGCATCGAGATACTGGCGCCGCAACCAACCGTCAATCCGCTTGCGCTTCTGAAAACGAAGACTCCCCCGCAGCGAGCGCGTCACCGCCGCGTGGCTCGGCCAAGGAAGGCAAATCCTTGAACATTCAAGTCATCGAAGTTCGCGCTTGGGGAAAGCTGGTCGGAGCTTTAGCGCCGGACCCAAGGCTCGGCTACTATGCATTTGCCTATCATCCGTCATGGCGTCGCCTGGGAATTGAACTCGCTCCCATCATGATGCCCGTGACAGATTCCCGAGAAACATTCATCTTCCCGAACCTACCGGAGGCCACGTTTCGGCGACTGCCCGCAATGTTTGCGGACGCGCTGCCCGACGATTTCGGCAATGCGTTGATCGATGCTTGGATGGCTGGGCACGGAACTACGAAATCGGAAGTAACGGCGCTTGATCGTTTGGCCTACATCGGAAAACGCGGCATGGGAGCTCTGGAATTCAAGCCGGCATTGGGTTCGCACCGCGAAAGCGCCGCGCCACTCAAGATGAAATCGCTTGTCGAAGAGGCCAGGAAGGCAGTGGAGGGCGATCTCTCCGCTGACGCCCATGCCAAGGCGGCTTTGGCGAACATTATTCGAGTTGGCGCGTCGGCGGGTGGTGCGCGCGCTAAAGCAGTCGTCGCCTGGAATCCGGCGACCAATCAAATTCGGAGTGGTCAGTTCGATATCGCCCCCGGGTTCGAACCGTGGATTGTTAAGTCTGATGGAATCGGAAAAGATTTCGAGCTTGGAACGGGCGGAGATTACGGCCGTACAGAATATGCGTACTACAAGATGGCGACGCAGGCGGGAATCGTGATGTCTCCCTGCCGGCTGCTCGAAGAGAACGATCGTGCTCACTTCATGACGCGGCGCTTCGACCGGGACGTGGTGCAAGACAAGACCATCAAACACCACGTGCAGACACTCTGCGCGATGAATCACCTGGATTACAAGCAGCGAGGCACGCACGCCTATTCCCAGCTATTCATGACCGTGACGCGGCTGGGGCTCGGCGACGATGCCATACAGCAGACGTTCCTGCGCATGGCTTTCAATGTTATGTCCAGGAACTACGACGACCACACGAAGAATTTCAGCTTTCTCCTCAAGCAGGGCCAGAGTTGGGAACTGGCCCCCGCGTACGACGTAACGCACGCGCACAATCCAAAAGGCCAATGGACGTACCAGCATTTGATGAGCGTCAACGGGAAGTTCGATGGAATCACCAGGGCGGACTTACTTGTGGAAGCCGATCGATTTGGCGTGCCGCGGAAGCGAGAATTGCTTGGAGATGTTCGTTCGGCTCTCGACAACTGGACAAAGCACGCAAAGACAGCGGGCTTGAGCGGGGGCAAAACCGACGAACTTGGTCGAGACTTCCTACTCTTATGAAAGACAGTAGCGAGTGGTCCAGAAGTGGTTGGCCCACCGAATGGAACTTTTGGTTAAGCGGCGTTCCCGGTCTTTAATATGGCGGTCTCATCCCGAAGGAACCGTCAGGAAGGGAAACTTGCCTCGCGGAGTGCGTTTTCTTGTTCTCTCGATGGCTGATGACCCACAAGGGAATTGAACCAGGCTGTAAGCACATCCCAGTTGGCAAAAACCAGCAGCTGCGGCACGTTTAAGAAAACCAAGTTCATGGCAAGCAGGATGCCCAAGTGGAAGATCGCCACCAGAGGGACAAGGACCCACCGCGCCCATTTCGAAAACAGTGCCGTGACAAGACCAAATTCAAACAATAGCGTACCGATCCCCACACACCAACACGCCCAGGGTCTAGCGGCAATCCACGTTCCCAAGGCGTGGAAAACCCGGATTTGCTCATTTTGCGTGCACCACAACATCCAGCTTCGGATGTTTGATGCCGAAGCCCACTTCCAACCGACGAACATGACCTTAGCGTATGCAGAAAAGAAATAGATCTGCACGAGGTACACCTGTAGCAGACGAATAGGCCAAGTGTAGTCGCCACTCTCGGCCGATGGATTGCCCTGTCTCGGCCGCAGAAGGGTCCAGCAGTCTCCACAGGGTGAAAAAGAAAGCGTTAAGAGAGCGATCACCGAAATCGTCAGACCGCGCGCGTAGGGATGGGGAATCCAGATGAGCGATTCGAGCGGGGCGAGGTGATAGAGCAGCAAGCCTGAGACAAAGCAAGAAAATCTTGGAAGCACTCCGAAAATAGCACCCAACAAAGCGATGATGGTGATCCATTCCGTCACGCGCTCCAGGTCGGGATGTCCCGGGAAAACCAGGAAGCGCCAACGAGCACTCGCTCCCACTTGGCTCCAGAACACGGGAGGCAGGCCGGACATTTCCGGGAGATTTCGCGACAGCAGAACCCAAAGTGAGTAGACCGCAAAGGTGATTCTCGCCCCTGCCAGGTTTCGAGGCGAGCCCGGTGCAAACCAGAATCGGTCCCAAGCTAGATTCCACCAGGATGAATCAGGGAGTTTCATCATGGCCGATAATCGAAAATGAGGACCAGTGTGACCTTTTCAGGGTCATGGCGACGCTCTTCGAGGTTCCACGCTTCTTCGTAGAACCTCAACTCCACAAAGGGGTTCCGCGGAACGCTCTCCGGGTGAGACCAGATCGCCGGATGCATCATGTGGGTCGGTGCTGTCAGTGGACCGAACCATCGATTCGGGTACGGTAAACCGGCCGAACTGAGGGCTTGCTCCCGCGCGAGGTTCGATTGGCCCAATAAGTAAGCGCCCACACGGTTCTGAGACGCCGGATCGAGTTGGGCAAGGTGTAGATGGATCCAGGAAAGCAGTTCTTCAAGTGCCAGCGGCCGCCATGCCCGGTAGTCGATATCGTATTCCCTGCCGCCGGCATCCACTGCCATGATTCGCGGAAAGGGGGGATGGTTCCCGTCAGCTGGCCATGCGAACGCCAGCACCGGCCAAGACGAAAATGGCCAAAAGTCGTGTTGCGTTAAGCCAGCTCCGAAGCTGATAAAAAGGACCACGAGAAGAAAAAAATTGGTCAACCGACGCCGGGGCATTGCCGGGAGAAATCTTCCCCAAAGGACAAGCAGCAAGCCAAGCGCCACGAACCCCAGGAAGCAGAAGCTACTGAAAATATTTGTTTTCACAGTTCGGTCATCGATTGCGGCTGGCGAACACTCGCCAGTTGTACAGAACCGCCGCGGCAATAAAGATTCCAGCCAAAGGACGCTGATTCTAACAAGCCCGGTGACTTGCCGCAATCGTCTGAGGTGTACCCGAGAACTGACTTGTACCGCACTTCTCGTCCCCGATGATCCCAGAGAGGTTCTCGGCGACGGGGGTAGAGCCCTGAAAGGAAATGCCATACGCGCTCGGCGTCCCACTCTAAGTAATCAACCATTCTCGTCCCGGGGGCGACTCGCGGGGCTTGGGTTGCAAGTTCTTCCTCTTGCGCCGTGGGCTCGGCCTCACCGGATTCAAGCCGGTCTAAGACTCGTAGCAACAACTCTCCCCCGAGCGAGGCTTTTCGCGCGTACAAGCGGTCGATGGGAAAACCGCGGGGCAGTTCGAAAGCTTCTTGCGCGAAAATAGGACCAGCGTCAGCCCGCTGGTTCATGCCATGCACCGTTACCCCAGTCCGCAGGTCGCTATGGTAGTAGATCCACAACAACGGGTTCGGACCACGATGACGCGGAAGCAACGACGAGTGAACATTGAGAGCAGCGCGGCTGGCCAGCTGAAGGATTTCGCTTGCGAGAAGCCAGGGAAATGCCGAGACGCAGATGACCTCGGGCGCGAGCCGTTTCAAGCGGTCGGCCAGTTCGAAATCGCCTCTCGAAGGGGTGTCAAGCAAAGGCACACCGTGAATTCTTGCCCACTCTGCCATGACCGCCTGGGTCCCGAATCCGGCCTGCGACTTAATCGAACTAGCGATTCGACGCAACCAGGATCGTGATCGGAAGGGCCGCACCAATGCGACGACTTGATGAGAGCGGGAAATGGTCTCCAGCGGGACCATGCTGCCCTCTCCCCCGCTACCGAAGAAGACAATCCTCAGCACAACGCCACTTCCCGGCCAGGTGGACGCAGGCCGACGAGTTTCCCCGTTAGTATCGGTTTTGGCAACCGGTCATGACTGGCCATCCTCAAGGTAACCAGGCGAGAAAGAGAGCAGGGACAAAATTTCGTCGACCGCCGTTGCTTTGTTCCGACGCTTTGCTCCGTGTGCAGGGCCGTCCGCAATGTCTCGTAATTCCGGAGCAGCCCGAACTCAAATGATTTTTGTTCGGGAGCAGAAGCTTCGCCGTTCCCCAGGTTTTGCCGAGTGGCACAGCATGGCACGGAAGCAAACTCCATTTCCTATGGCAACTCATCCGAACTTCCAGAAACTGATGCCGCGTCTACTCATTAGTCTAGCGCTCGTGTGGACTCTAGAATAGGCGGATTAGGCGGAACGGATTTGAACGGATTAGGCCAGCTTGACAGGAACTTCCGCCGTTTGCTAGGCTACGAACATTCAGCCGGATTTGAGGCCTTGGTAATGAGTGCAGTCTACCGTAGAAGTCCAGCGATAGAGATGGCTCCGCTGCAGGAAGAAACAATCCTGTTTGATCCGCAAAACAATAAGTTCTGCCTGCTCAATCGAACTGCATCTTTCATTTGGAAACAGCTAGCCACACCAACATCGCCAGACACTCTTGGAGCCAGAATGTGCGAAAGTTTTTCCGGAGTTGCTCTTGAAAACGCCGTCCGCGACACCAGCGGCGCGCTCGAAGAGATGCGATCGCTGAACTTTATAATCGAAGAGTCGCTTCCAGGAGACAAACTGTGACCGAGCAGGACAACAAAACTAGCGCAGCGCCCCAGAAAAGTGACGCTCAAGCTCCCCTGCTGCCGGCCTACGAACCCCCGCGCCTTACGGTCATGGACGAGAACCAGGTCATGAGTGTCTTCCAGGTTCCCGTTGTCGCCGGTTCATGGTGGGGCTAGTGCGCGATGCCGCTTTCGAGCTAGATGCCGACCCTGGGGTGCCTTACACACCTTTACTTTCTGATTTTCCGTCTTGGCAAGATCGACCCGAGCTGCTGGTGGAGCAGTTCTCGCCCGCAGACAGGAACCTTCGCCGGTACGATTGGTACCGCGTCGTGGACTGCTTACTGGGAGTCGATTCCGAAGATTTTCGACTGAAACAGAGATTTAGGGCCCTCTATGCCGAACTGCTTTCCCCCTGCCCCGCGCCCAGGGAAGCAACCGAGAGACTCTTGTGTCGCATCCAGGTGCGTGATGGGTTGCCCGTTCATTTGGTTTCCTTCACGGCTCCCTCAGAGATCGCTATCATCGATTTCATCTTGGCGCTCTTTCCCGGGCGCGGTTATGTCGAAATAGAGGGCCCGGCGGCCGGTTGGCGGTCCATCGGTCTTGCGGGCAAGAACTCACCGCTCCTGACTGCCAGAGGTTCAGAAGTGCTAGTGGACGCTCGCGAGGAGTGGCAGCCGCTGATCGCGAATTGTGCTGTCAACTGGGTCATGCAGATGCAGCCGGGATTACTCTTTTTTCATGCGGCCGCCGTGGCCATTCAAGGGGAAGGCATCCTGCTTGTCGGCGAGAAAGGAGCGGGCAAATCAACGTTATCCCTGGCGCTGGCCGCGCACGGACATGACTTTTTCGGAGATGAGATTGCCGCCGTGCGGACGAAAGGATTCGAACTAGCGCCCTTTCGCCGGGCCTTGTCAGTTCGTACCGGCCCACAAGCACCGCAAGTCGAGGAGAGACTCAGGAGCAATTGCTGCGCGATAGAAACGTTCCCTGATGGCACGGTGCGCTCGCGCTCTACCGCCAACGAGCTTTTTCCCGAGGCTGGTGCTCGTCCACGACCACTTCGACGGGTGTTTTTCTTACGTGCATTCGAAAAGCAACCGCGGTATGAATCGTTCCGTCCACGTTCAGAAGACCTGCGATTGCTAGCGCCCCTGGCTTGCACCTTTTGGGGGAGTTCTTCAGCGGCACGAGTGACGCAGGTTGCCAAATTGCTGTCATCGGTCGAGTGTTATTTTCTCTATCCAGGACAGCCCGAGGATACGGCTAATCTAATAGAGAGAATCGTGAGGTCAGAATGAGTCTTTCGGTGCAGCAAAGGGCGGAATTCGTCGCCACTTTTCGTTTCATCCAGGTCTTTCTCATGGAAACAGTCGCACGCTGGGTGCCCCGAACCCCGGAGATGGAAGTAAAGGTCCTGTTCGGACGACACATCTGGGAGCTTGCCCAGCAGGCGGATGGCCTTGGCAAACGCGTCTACGAGCTGCGGGCACCGTTGCAGTTCAGCCTGCGGCCCGTCGAGAGCTACGTTCAAGTCCTTGAGGAATTTGCGCGGACGGAAACAACGCCTCAAAAGATTTCTGGTTTCTATGATGTCATCCTGCCAAGTCTCGCCTCGCGATACCGGAATTACCTGGAACGTACGGACCATTTACTAGACGAACCCACCGTGCGCGTGATTGAAAAAACGCTCCATGAATTTCAGAAAATGATTAAGGAGAGCGAAGCGCTGAGGGATGAGCTTCCTCCACTGCGCTTGACCGATAAAAACTGGCCGGCTCATCTGGCGAAGCTCGAAGCGAGCGAGCCAAGTATCGTCGCTCACCGGCCTTCCGCAGCGGTGGCATAAAGGTGAGCCCATGACCGGACTGAAACCAGAAGAAACGAAACAGATAAAAGGCATGACGCTCCGACGCGATCCAGCTCGCGAGGACTGCTTTAAGGTTGTCCATAGCGACGCCGAGATGCAAGAGTGGCCGGGGATGACGGATATCTCCCAGCGACAGCGCATCCACCGCCACATGAACAATGAAACCGGAGCGATTGAGATCGCCGCTCAATGCCTAGTGGATTTTCCGGAAGCCCCGTGGGAACTGCGTATGCACCTGGCGCGTCAGTGCTGGGATGAAAGCCGGCATGTGGCCGCGCTGTATCAACGCTTGCGGGAGATCGGCGGCCGCAAAGGAGAGTTTCCGATTTCTTGTTTTGAGTGGTGCGTGACCTGTTCGCTCGATTCATTGGCGGCGCGACTGGCACTCCAGAACCGCACATTCGAAGCGGGCGAACTGGACCTGCTAGGCCAGCTGCCCACCAATTGGCGGCAGGTCGGGGATGAGAGAACTGCCGAAGTGCTCGAGTCCATCCTCTCCGATGAAATCACCCATGTACGCTTTGCGAATCAATGGCTAAAGCTCATGGTGCGGGAGGATCGCCGGCTCCTTTTGAAGATTGCTATGGCCGTGCGGTTCCTGACGACCGTCACGGCCGCCTTGGCACCGGAACAAGGGCAATTGAGTCCCATCGGGCTGCCCTTCGAAGAGCCTCAGAATAGAATTACTCAGGTCAACGTTGCCGATCGCCGACAAGCGGATTTTACTGACAGTGAGATCGATGAGTACTTGCGTCAGTCAGGGTTTCAATCGATCATGACCGCCCGGGCCGAAGGATGAGTATCGTTTATGACCGCGACCGAGAATCTTGAACCGGCTCTGTTTGGCGAAGGTCCAGCCCGCGATGAACGGTTTACCGAGAAGCGCCGGTGGACCGAGTGCGCCAATTTCCCCAGCGACCACCCACTGAAGCACATCGAATTCTTTCATCGTCAAATGAACGAGGAAATGAACGGCGTGGAGAATGCCGCCCAGTCGCTTGCCGATTTTCCGGATGCGGATTGGAACGTACGCATGTCCATGGCTCGCCAGTGCGCCGACGAAGCTCGCCATGTGGAAATGTTCCAGCGTATTTTTGAGAGCCGGGGCGGAAAACTCGGCCAGTACCCTATCCTTAATTTCCAGTACCGCATCATCGCAAATCTCAGCGATCTCCTGAGCCGCCTGGTCGTGCAGAACCGCAGCTTTGAAGCTGGTGGAATCGATGCCGTAAGTTTTGCGATCGACGAAGCTCGCAAGAGAGGCGATCAGGAACTGGTAGATTTGTTCGAGATGCAACAAGCCGACGAAATCACGCATGTTCGCTTCGCCAATGAGTTTGTCTACCAGACCATCCGCAAAAATCCTCGTTCCGCATTACAAGTTGCCAGAGCTCTGACCCTCGCTTCGACCGCCTTCATGCAAGTTATGGGCAGCGAGGGCGTTGGAAGCGTCGAATACCTCGCGGACGAAAAGGGCCGCCTGGAAGCCGGATTTGGACTCGAGGAAGTGAAAGCCGCCACCCATCAGGCCATCCAACGGCGTGCCTCGTATGAAAGACAGTGAACGCGGAGGGATGGCTATTCCGGCGCCAGGAGGCCTGGCTTTCGGAGGCGATAATCCGGGTCTCGCGGGTTCTCAGCCGCTCTCGACCGCCCAAAGCAGTTGGATCCAGTCCCCGCCATTCGATCTGAGCCTGTTCATCCTGTCGCCTCTCGCCGGCCTGGTAGTGATTTTGCCGGCGCTGGCGAGTCCCGGCGGCATTCACGTCTGGATTGCCGCCACCTACTTGATCGCCATTCCGCATTATGTTTCGAGTTTCAGCTTTTACCTTGGGGACGAAAACCTAACCTATTATCGCACCCGGCGCATGGCATTTTTTGCTGGGCCTGTTTTGATCTTTATCCTCGTGATGGTTTTGCGGTTGACCAAGGTTGATGCCCTCGTACAATCAGCCTTGTATTCCTGGAATGTTTTTCACGTTTCCATGCAAAGCGCCGGTATCCTCTCGATCTATCGCCGCCTGAACGGAGGCGCACTGTCCGAGGGCCGCTTCGCCCGTTTGGCGATTCTAGGAGTGAACGGGACGCTGGCATTCCTGCACATTGACCGCTACCCGCCCATCTACGACAATTTGCTCAAGGTTCATTTCCCCCCCCGTCTCGTCTGCCTCGCTTTTCTCTGTCTCGCCGTGATCGGGCTGGTTGGTTACTTGAACAGCCTGAAAGCTCGAGCGAAGCGCATCGGAGGCGCGGAGTTGTCTTTCCTCATCTCCAGCCTGCTTATGTTTCACCCCTATCTTTGGGTTCACGAATTGAACATCGCCACTTATGGAATGTTGATGGGTCACTTCCTGCAATACCTGGGTATCGTCTGGTTGCTCAACCGCAGAAAGTACCCTAGTTTTGAAGGATCAGGACGTCAACGATTCCTCTCGGTCATCAGTTCGAACACGCCGTTTTTGCTGCTGATCTTGGTATCCATCGGAGTGCTCTTTTATGGTTATAAAGTTGGCTCTGACCGGCTACGGATTCCCATCTCCTATACCATCATCTGGAACTCGTTGGCTTTAGTTCATTTCTATTTGGATGGATTCCTGTGGGCCTTCCGGAATCCCTTTGTTCGTCACTCCGTTGGTACGTATCTGAAGCCCATCCCATATGGCGGTGAGCGGTGAAATTGCATGTTTCCAGCGTCGAAGGTCTTCCGGTGTTCGACAGCGAGCGCTTGTTGGCCTTCGGTGGTCTTCTCGGCAAGAGCTCTCGGGAGTTCGAGTTCCTTCTCCAGGGCAAGAGTATGGGACCCCTCCTGCCCGATGGCTCGAGGATCCGCGTGCGGCTGGCTGCTGATGACCAATTCATGGTTGGTCAAGTCTTGACCTACGTTGCCAAGGATCGGATGGTGGCACATCGTCTGGTGCGCTCCGTGAAATCGGGCACCAAGTACTATCTGATTACGCGCGGGGATTCGACCGTCTGTTGTGATTTGCCGGTCCCCGCCACTGCAGTTTTGGGCCTAGTAACTGGATTTTCTACAAGCGGTCCCTGGCAACCAGTTGGCCTGCCTCCGGAGAGATGGTTCGGCTTTCGCTGGCTGGCATTGCTGATTTCCAGCCTCGTTGGCGGTATTCTGAGAGTGAGCCCTCCTGCCGCTGCCTGGACCGCAAAACGCATCATTAAGATTCGTGGGGCGATCGAAAGAGGGACCGGCTTTCTAAAGCGTCGTGTGCGGGTGGGTTCGCGTCGCGGAGCCAGTCTCTAGGGCTTAACCGTACTTCCGGGCCGGGTCAGGCCCGCCCTTGCTGGACCTTCTTTCGATCGAGCAAGGAAAGCACGCTGGGAACTGCTTCCGACCCTCAGGGGAACTACGGGTGGAGCAGTGAAGGTCGCTCCATGGCGCAGAAACAAAGCAGGGAGCGCTCGTAAAACTCGTTGGACTCGTCTTCTACACCCGGGAGGGCAAGTGTTCACATGGCGCTGAAATGCTGGATTGCCCTGTGCACACTCATGGTGGCCGAAGGATGGGTCCTCTCTCTGATCGGCCAGCTGGACGGCCTTGCCTATGTGATCTTCACCGGTTTTGCGCTTTTCGTGACAGTTGTCCTGTTTCGATCAACCAGATTTCGCTGGCACCTGAACCTGAGGCGTTTCCGACGCCCCCTCCCGCTTGGGTTTGCCTTGCTGTCGCTTGTGGCGTCTCTCGGAGGAATCATCAACGCACCGAACAACTACGATACGTTGAGCTATCGTATGCCCCGCCTTTTGGCCTGGCTTGGTGCGGGACATTGGACTTGGATCAGCACCACCAACCAGCGCATGAACTATAGCGCTGCCAATTTTGAATGGCTTTCGGCGCCATTGTTGCTCATGAGCGCTAGCGACCGCCTTTTGTTTCTCCTTAATTTGGTTCCTTATCTGTTGTTACCCGGGCTCATCTTCTCCGTATATCGACGGTTAGGCGTAGGTAGGCGAGTGGCTTGGACGTGGATGTGGATTCTGCCGACGGCTTTTTGTTTCGCTTTGCAAGCTGCAAGCGTCGGAAACGACCTCATGGGGGCGGTCTTTGTGCTCGCGTCCCTCCATTTCAGCCTCCAGGCTCTGCCCACGAGAAATGTCGCCAACGTGTGGTTCGCGCTTCTCTCGATCGCTCTCGCGACCGGCGTCAAAGGATCCAATCTTCCTCTTTTGCTCCCCACGCTCGTAGCGCTTTGGCCGGTGCGCCAGTTGCTCTTGCGGTGGCCATACCGGAGCATTGCCGTCGTGGCCACCGCACTGCTGGTCTCCTACCTGCCGACTGCGATCCTGAATGACCATTTTACTGGCGATTGGAAAGGTGACCCGCGGAACTCCGAGACATTACAGGTCAGTAGCCCTCTTGCTGGGGTCCTCGGTAACGCCTTACAATTGGGCGCGCAAAATTTTCAGCCACCCTTGCTTCCGAGTGCTGGGGCACTCGCTCAACGCTTGACCGCACTGCTTCCTTCCGGGATAAGGATATTTCTGAAGCAAGAGTTTCCGCGCTTCGAGTTACAACTGGGGGAATTACCGCAAGAGGAGGAGACCGGACTCGGTCTGCCCGTGGTTGTGCTCTGCGGGGTTTGCCTTTTCTTGAGAGTCTTCGTTGACTCGGGCTCGGAACCAAGGATTATCGTGGGGAGTGCAGTTGTTAGACTGGTTCCTTGGGCTGCGTGGGCCGCTGTGCTGGTGTACATGGCCATGATAGGCAGCGAAGCGCCCGCGCGGCTTCTTACTCCTTATTATCTGCTGTTGCTGCCACCTCTTCTGATCGAGCGGTCGCGTGCCAATTGGATCCGCAGGCGTTGGTGGCAATGGATCTCGCTCTGCGCGATGGGAAGTACGATCTTCGTTCTGGTCCTCACACCGGCCCGCCCACTTTGGCCGGCCGAGAGGTTTTTGACAACTCTCGAATCCCGCTGGCCCGAGAACCGTCAAATTGCGCGGGCCGCGGAGGTGTATTCTGTCTATCGCCAGCGCAACGACGTGCTCGGGCCCTTGCGTGACTTTCTGCCGCGTGGTGCCGCCAGTATTGCAGTGATTGAAGACCACAATGACCTGGACTATGCCTTGTGGCGACCCTTTGGGCGCCGCACGGTTACCTACCTGGTGGGAGCGCGTCCGTGGAAAGAGGAAACCCGTGGCTTCACCTGGGTCATTGGAAAGACCAGCTTGTTGGAAGCGCGCTACGGGAATTCCCTTGAGCAACTGCAAATCGCCTCAGGCGGCCGGATCATTGCCATCCGACTCCTCATCTCGAAAGTGAGAGTCGGTCCAGAGGAGTGGTTCGTCATGCAACTGCCGGAGGTCGCCGAACCCGTAGCCGAGAGGACCATCGAGAGTACTCACTTAAGGAGAGCGGCCTTCCAAGAAAGGAAAGTTCCCGTGGGCTTCGCTTCCGAAGCGGTTCCGGCCAGCCATTTCGAAGCTGAGCGGACTTTGTACTGTTCCGCTCGTTGCCGCCCTAGGGCCGCGGTCGCAATAAGCGTGCCAAGCCGCCAGATGAGTCCAGAGGCTCACTCGCTCTGGTTAGGAACTTGTTCCCAAAGTGATGGTTGTAGAAAGGTTGAAGATTCTGTCTGGTTCCGCGCGGAGAGCGGCCTGTCATGAACAATGCCCCTGCGCTTCGGCAGGAACAGGAATCCGAGAGCTGGCAGCCCCTCTCGCGATTTAATCAAGGTTATTCGCGCGAGCACCAATTCTTGCTTCAATTGCTAGGCCGGCGTCCCGAACAATCCCTGACACTCCCAAGCGAGGCCTCACAAGTCGATTGGCAGCGCTTGTTTCGAATCACACCTCCAGATCTTTCCGCCTATCTGGGGCACAAGATCAGTGAGAATGGGTTGACCAGCCAATGCCCAGCGCAGCTATTGCGGGAAGCTGGAGATGCCCGCCGTGCTACCGCAGCTCGATGGCTGCGCTTGCGTTTTGAACTTCGCAACCTGGTGAGCGAGTTTAAGCGGCACAAGCTCGACTTCGTGGTGCTAAAAGGTGCAGTACTGGCGTTTGTGGCCTACCCTGATTCTTCGCTGCGGCCTGTTTCTGACATCGATCTCTTGGTGCGTCCGGAAAACCTTGAGAAAGCGCTCAAGCTGATCGAGGATGCCGGTTTCCGATGCCCGGAACGATTCGAGTTTGCGAACCCTCTGATTATCAACGATTCGGTGGTTCCCGGAGAAGAGATATCACTGCCGCTTGAAAAACCCGGCACCCAGGCGCTGATTGAGGTTCATACCCAGCTAGAATCTGCAGAGCCCTGTTTTCCGGTGCCGATAGAAAAGATCTGGGAGCACATTGACGAAACAGATTGGAACGATATATGTATTCCCGTTCTTGATACCCATGAATTCCTGTTTCATTTGGTGCTGCACCTTTCCCGGTGCCACTTCTTCTCCCTGGGCTTGCGGCCGCTTCTGGATGTTCACCTGTGGGTGGAGCTTCAGGAGAAGCGCCTGGATTGGCCGTGGATCAGAAAGGAGTGCGTCCGCAGAGAATATAGTGACTGGATGTACCTAACGCTGAAAATGGTGAAGGACTGCTTTCGGACTCCCATCCCACAGCAATTCTTCGACCAGATGGCCACACCGCCGAAACTCGAGCGACTTCAAGAACTGGTTTACCAGCAGATTTGGGCCGATCAGCGCCCTCATTCCAGGGTTCCACCGCGCCTGGCGATAACGCTCGCGCAGCCATCGGTCGGGCGCGCGATTTCTTCCCTGTTCAAGAGACTCGACCCGGATGAAGCACTCGACACGCCTATGATTCCAGCTTTGAAGATCCCGAAGAACGCCCGATGGCGCCGGAGTTTCCGTCGAATCCTTCGCGATTTGATGCTAAAAGGTCCCATCTACCTCCGGGCTTTCCGGAATGGCAGCCTGGCCTGGTCCAGCCTTCTGAGAGCGGCGAACTTGATAAGAGGACAAACCGAGATAAGAAATATCCTCATGGGTCGAGAAGAGCATCGGGGAAGAACTACAGAAGAGGAAGGTGCTGTCTAGCATTCCGGGGCTCAGAGCAGCTCTGATTTGGCCGGATTTCTGGGCCCGTCGAAAGTGATGCGAGGACAAACGAAGGTTTGCGAGGCTTATGAGGATTGCTATAATAAATTACGAAAGCCAGCTCACGGTTCCAACTGGACCGATCATAGAACGGGATCGGGTCCGTTTCGGTACTTCGCCAGGAGGCCACTCTACGACGGCGGAAGATGGCATCGTGCACAGCAACGGCCCAGTGCCCACCCCCCAACCTGCGCTACCCCGGACCGCAGAGAAGCATATAAAGTGTTAGGGCGGCTTTCGCGACGGGAGAACGGCTATGGATGCACCTGATCAGGTGCCGGTCCACATTACATTGGTCGACCCGGGAATGCCGTCGCCGTCACGGCTCCCCCGAAAACTCGTACAGAACAGCCGTCTCCTTTGGAGCTACCGCAAGCTGCTCCGTCGGGTCACGCTTTATGCCCTCGGCACCACCATCCTCCTCGCCTTCCTGATTCCCAAGCGATATGAAGCCACCACGCAGTTGATGCCCCCTGAAAATATCACCGGTGGGGCCCTGGCGATGTTGGACAACATCGGCGCGCGGGGTTCCGAATCCTCGGGGGGGAGCGGGTCCATTGGAGGAGCAGCGCTCGGTGGAATCGCTGGAGATCTTCTCGGCACGAAGAATACCGGCGCACTTTTCGTCAGCATCCTCTACAGTCGCACGGTCTCCGACAGGTTAATCGAGCTATTCGAGTTGAATCGCGTTTACCACACCAAGCTCATTGAAGACACGCGCATCGCGCTCTGGGAACACGTCGACATTTCTGAAGCGCGGAAAAGCGGCGTCATTGGGATTACCGTGACGGACAAAGATCCGCGGCGCGCGGCGGGGATGGCGCAGGCCTATGTTACCGAGCTGAACCGGCTCGTCGCCGAGGTGAGCACGTCTTCGGCCCGGCGCGAGCGGGTGTTTCTCGAAGAGCGGCTGAAAACCGTGAAGGGTGATTTGGACAACGCCAGTAAACGATTCAGCGAATTTGCCAGCAGCAACACGGCCATTGATGTTCCGGCGCAAGGAAAAGCAATGGTGGAGGCCGCAGCCTGGATTCAGGGCGAAGTCATCTTCGAAGAGTCTACACTTCGCGGGCTCGAAAAAATTTATGCGCCCGGCAATGTCCGTGTGAAGGCTCACCGGGCACGTTTGGACGAATTAAAGCAGCAACTGCAAAAACTTGGGGGAAGTGATTCCCCTTCCGAAGTAAAAAACGACCACTCCCTTTACCCCTCGATACGAAAACTGCCTTTGCTGGGCGCAACCTATTTCGATCTGTATCGAGAATCTAAGATGCAGGAGACGCTGTATCAATTACTGACCCGAGAGTATGAGCTCGCTAAGGTTGAGGAAGCCAAGCAGATTCCGACAGTCAGTGTGCTGGACGCCGCGGTAGTGCCAACCAAAAAGTCGTTCCCCCCGCGGACGCGGATAGTGATTTCGGGCACGCTCCTGACTTTAGCGGGGACGGTAGTGTGGATTTTCCTACGCAGGTGGTGGTCCGGAATCGTTCCCGATGATCCTGGCCGCGAATTGGCCGAAGAGATGGGGGCATCTTTGAGATCCAGCACCCGGCACCTGGCACCGCTGGGCTGGGCATACCGTTGGACGGTGAAGCGCTTCCAGAAGAAGGAAGCGTTCGCCCGAGAATCGCCACAAGAGGGTGAACAAAGTAAAGAAGAGGAAAAGACCACAGATGTTCCGGTCTAGGAATTGCCCGTCTAATTCGGAAGGAGCGATCGTCCGCGCTCTAGAAGAGCCAGCTGAAAGGGATTCGATCCATTCGCATGAACTTCACGCCCCCAAAGAGAGCCGTTCCCGCGCCGGTCGCTGAGCATCCGCCTGGGCAAGTTGCTCTTCTTGATGTCCCGGTTGCGGGAGAGACTTCCCGTCCCTCGCGATTAAGAGCCAGCGGACCGCACGGTCTACCCGTACAAATAGCGTATGCCCTAATCGATTGCGCCATGGTGGGTCTGGCTGGCGCGCTAGTGTTTTATCTGGAGTCAGGCTTCGCTCGTTCCCCGGAAGCTCGAAGCCAAGTACTGGCGCCGCCGACACTCGGCACCTACTTTGCCTTCATCTCCGCTTACGGCGTACTGGTCGTTTTGAGTTGTGCAGGTCAAGATCTTTATCGGACTCCGCGCGACCGCAGTGTCCTCGAAGAAAGCCTGATGGTCTTTAAAGCTGTGAGTTTGGCGACCGCCGTCCTGGTGCTGTTCGTATTTGGCTTTGAAGCGCGGGGGATGACCCGCATCTCCGTGCTTACACTGGGCTTGCTTACTGGTGCGATGCTCTCCGGCTGGCGCTATCTGAAGCGGCGCATGATCTTGAACCGGACGGTTCGGGGAATCGGAGTCTCTCGGGTCCTCATCGTCGGTGCGGGAACGGCGGGCCGGGCCTTGGCGGCGTCACTCGAAGCGAATTTGTCCCTGGGTCATAAAGTATGCGGTTTTCTTGATGCCCAGCCTTCCTCCGACCCGTTGATTCTCGGGAGCCTCGATGACCTGCGACGCGTCGTGGCTGAGCAGTTCATTGATGAGATTTTTCTTACTCCTCCTATCGATCGAGAAGTCGTGAAGGAGTCGGTGCTCGCGGCCCGCGAGCTGCGGCTTGGACTGAAAGTTGTGCCTGATCTTTACGATGGCGTCGGTTGGCGTGCGCCAGTACACGCTGTCGGCGGATTCCCGGTCATGCAGCTGAACGAAAACCCCATCCCAGGACTCGGAGTGGCGGTGAAGAGAATCATAGATGTGTCGATCGCGGCTTCTGGGCTGGTGCTTACGGCACCATTGTTGGGAGTGCTTGCCGCGCTCGTACGGCTCGATTCACCCGGCCGTGCTTTTTATCCCGCAATGAGAGTTGGATACAAAGGGCGCAAATTCTGCTGTTGGAAGCTTCGCACGATGTTTGTGGGCGCAGACAGCCAGAAAGAAGCTCTTAGGGAAAGGAATGAACGAGCCGGCCCGTGGTTTAAGATGAAAAACGATCCGCGCGTCACCCCTGTCGGGCGCTGGCTGCGAAGATTCAGTCTTGATGAACTACCACAGCTGTGGAACGTTCTCTGCGGGGAGATGAGCATGGTTGGGCCGCGGCCGCATCCCTTGGACGATTTTAACCGCTACAAGCCCGAACACCTCCGGCGTCTGGACGTAAAACCCGGGCTGACCGGTTTGTGGCAGGTGACCGCCAGGCGAGATCCCTCCTTTGAAACCAATCTGGCCCTGGATCTCGACTACATTGAGAACTGGAGCCTGCGATTGGACCTGGAGATCCTATTCCGAAGCCTCGCAGAGTTATTGAGCGGCAGCGGCGAATGAACCTTTGGACGAGTGGAACCAGTCTGCCACCCGGCAGGTGGAAGCTTATTCAACGCTGGGGACTTTCTGAAGCTGGCTTCCATCTTTTGGCAAGCAATGTGGGCAAACGAATGTTCAACGGCCAAATCAACTCGCCACTCTCGAAAGGGATGCTCCCGTAGAAGTCTAAATCGGAACGGAATCCTTTTTCTAGGGAAAGCGAGGATAGCGAAACTCGTGTTGAGTTCAATCGACTGGATTCTGAGCCGCATCGAAGCCTTGCGCAACGATGCCTTGCGGCTTGGAGAAGGGCAAGGCACCCTAGCAGGGGTGATGTTCTCCCTGCTGGGTGATTCCTCGCAGTACCTTGTCGGTGTGGTGGCAATGGGCCTTGCCAATGTGTTGCTTCTCCCTCTTTACACCCGCTTCCTAAATCAATCCGATTTCGGGCTCTATGCATTGATCGAAGTGCTAGCTCTCAGTTTGATCGCGATTTCCGGCTTGGGGTTCACCGTTTCCTATCTAAAAAGCTTCGCGGTTTCTGGTCCAGGCGAGGTAGGGAAACTTCTGGGCACCATGCTCTTGGTCAACGGCCTGCTCGCGGCGATCACTGGGGCCGGGCTCTCGTTCTTCCTGGCCAGTCCCTGGTCCACGCAACTACTGCGCGGAGATGCGCGTCATTTCGCGTGGCTGCTGCTACCTCTCATCCTGCTTGAATCGGTGCAAGGTGTTCTGTTAACGCACCTCCGGGCCCGAAGAAAAGCCGCCAGTTTTTCTTGGGCTTCCGCGTTCCGGCTCTTGTCGATCGCCGCTTTGAGCATCTGGCTGGTTGCTGGCCGCGGCGAAGGGCTGGCAGGTGTCTTCAAAGCCAGAGTTATGGGGGATGCTTTAGCTTGTCTAGTTCTGTGGGGCTTGACGGCTTCCGACCTTTCCTTGTCGGCTTCCTTCTCTTCCGCTTGGGCCATGGCAAGATATGGATTGCCGGTGATGGGAAGCGCTTTAATGATGATGATTCTCGATGGCGCGGGCCGGTTTTTTCTCGACCGCTACGGAAACCTGGAACAAGTAGGTCTCTACGCAGTGGGTGTCAAGATTTCCGGGGTCATGCGCTTGTCGATAGTCGTTCCCTTCGGAGCCGCCTGGGGAGGGTTGGTGTTCCAGATCGCCAAGAGAGCACGAGCGCCCATGATTTATTCGAAACTGATGAGTTATTTGCTGGTGCTTTCGATCTCCGTCGCGTTAGTGCTTTCTTTGTTCGCGCCCCTTCTTTTGCGCCTCCTGGCTACCCGGGAATACTCCGGTAGCCTTGTCTGCATTCCCTGGTTGCTACTGGTCCAGGCCGCCGCCGTCCTGCAGTATCCATCCTCGGTAGGCATCTACCTCGGATCGGCGACTCGCTGGTTACTGCCCATCTTCTTTTGCGGCATCACGGTAAGTTTCCTGTTGAACCGCTTGCTCATACCGAAATTTGGAATTCTGGGGGCGGCTTGGGCGTGGCTCGGCGCTTGGGTGGTGATCACCGTGCTTTTGGCCTGGGTGGGGCAGCGCCATTACCCGCTCGAGTATGAAAGGAAACCCTTCCTGATCGCCTTCGTTGCTTGCGTTCTGGTACTGGGTGCTTCTCGTTGGGGGTTATTGATCACTCGAAATGGCGGAATCTTTGCGCCCGCGATTGTGAGCGTGGTGCTTCTTGTGGGTGCAGTCGCCTACGTTTGGGACGATCTGCGAACTCTGGATGTGGGGGCGGCCTCGGGAGTTGGAGTGTGAAACAAGGGCTATCTAGCGAGCCTGGCAGAGTGGAAAAAGGCCTTGCCATCGTCGTCCTGCTTCTCAGTACCGGGGCGTTCCTGAACCTTTTTCTAAAACACGGCAAGTTCACGCTTGAATCGCAAGCTGGACTTTCCTTCATGCAACTCATCTGGTCAAGTTTGTATCTGGTTGTGCTGGTTTTCTTATTGAAAGAGGCCCGCGGATTCGGGGGTCTTCTCGTTCGCGGTTGGCCTTTCTTGTTGCTGCTGGCTATCTGCCTTCTTTCGATCCTTTGGTCCGAGGCCAAGGGGCTAACCGCCAGGCGGAGTGTGGCGCTGGTTGCGACGACGTTTACCGGCTTTTATTTTGCGCTGCGTTATTCCTTCAAAGAACAGCTAAAACTCTTGGTGGCGCTTTCCAAAATCTGCATCGTCTTGAGCCTCATCTTTGGCGCCCTGCATCTGGGAACAGCGGTCGACAGCCGGAGCGGGCCTATGTTTGGACTCTACATTCAGGGAAATTCACCTGGCATACTCAGCTTCCTGTTCGATGTCTTGCCGATAGAATTTTTCTTCGGTAGGTTCTACGAGCCGTGGTATGGGATCTTCACGCAACGGAACACGCTGGGGATCATGATGGCTCTCGCCATTTTCGTGTTCTACCTCTCTAGCCGAAGCGATCCCGAGGAGAAATGGAGCGCTTATCTCTGGGCCAGCCTCTCCTTTCTTCTTCTTTTCCTGTCCGGTTCGCTGACCGGCTTTTTGGGTTTGTGGGCGGTTGTGGTAGGGGCAGTTCTGCTGCGGAATATCCGGCGGCATCGCCGGTGGGCACGGCGGATCCTGGTCGCCAGCGCGCTAATGGCCGGAGTGGGAATTTATTATGCTGCCACCCATCCTGCATCGGTGACTTCCTTTTTCGACCGCGACGTTACGCTTACCGGTCGCACAACCATTTGGGGGGCTTCGCTCCTCCTGGGGATGGATCACCCCTGGATCGGTCGCGGGTTCAATGCTTTCTGGCTCGGGGACGAGGGCCCTTCAGGTCAAATTCGCAAACTCGCCGGGTGGGACGTGCCCAGCGCGCACAACGGATACCTGGAACTCTGGCTCGATCTCGGGTTCTGCGGTCTAGCCGCTTTTTTCCTGGGGTTCGCGCGCTATTTTGGGGAGTCCATCCGATATTTCTTGAAGGGAGAGGGATGGGAAGGATTTTGGCCGGTTCTGTTTCTGGCTTTTCTGACGCTGATCAATTTTGCGCAAAGCGCACTTGTCTCACCCAACTATTTCTTTTGGATTCTTTACGTGGTCGTTTGCTTACGTCTCTCGATGGCCAAGAGTGAATCTCGGGAGGAGTTCGGAGGGTGAGCATGCCGAATAATTCCCACCCCGGTGCGACCTCGGCCTCCCATCCTCGCTTTGATCCGAAGAGCTACTGGGAAACGCGGTTAGAGGAATATCCCGGCCTTTGTGGTGTGGGTAACACCTGCTTGGGCCGGTCCTATATCCAGTGGCTCTACAAGGTGCGGCGTGCGGTCTTCCTGCGGCTCCTCGCTTCGCTCAAAACAGATTTCCGCGCTGCGCGGGTATTCGATGTCGGAGCAGGGACCGGATTCTATCTGGAGCTTTGGAAGCAGGCCGGAGTCCCGAGTATTGCTGGATGCGATCTCACGGAAATCGCCGTAACGCGTCTAGAGAGCACTCTGCCCTGGGCCAGAATTTTACGCTTAGACATTACTGAGACCCTCCCCTCTTCTGAGCTAGGGTGCTACGACTTCGTTTCTGCTTTCGATGTGCTGTTTCATATCGTCGAAGAAAAACGGTACGAGCAAGCCATTCGAAATTTGTGCGCTTTGCTTCGACCCGGAGGGCTGCTCCTGTTTTCCGACCTGCTTCCTAGAAACGGCGCCGTGCGGGCTGAACACGTAGCTTTTCGCCCGCTTGAGCAAGTGACGGCCCTGCTAGCGAAGACCGGATTTGAAGTCGTGCGGCGCGTCCCCATGTTCGTGGTAATGGAAGAACCGCTGGATTCGACCAGCCAATGGTACTGCTTTCTCTGGAAGCTGATGAGCTTTCCTGTGAAGCGCAGCGAAGTCGCAGGGTTCTTGATCGGAGCAATGCTTTATCCTTTGGAACTGATTCTTACCAAGGTGTGTGAGGAAACCTCAACCACGGAGATCGTCATCTGCTCCAAGCGCCGCCAAGAGGCAATCGCAACATGAGCGCGCGTCTGAAATCTGTCTTATCGGCGGTGTCGGACAAGGTGGGAGACCCGGACGAGGTCAGAGAGCCTCAGAAGCTGAAGCCTACCGTGGCGATCTTTGCTGAGCCGCTCCTAGCTCCCAGTATGACTTTCATCCGCGACCAGGCTTCCGCGCTTCGGGAGTTTACTGCCCTCTACGTCAGCCCCCAGTGGGCTTCTCCGAGCCTGGAGGTGCCTGCGGATCGGGCCGTGGTGCTTTCTGATGATCCGCGAGCATCCCCGTTGTGGAACCGCTTGCGGCAGATACCCTTTAAGGTATTTGGATATGACCCCAGCTTTTTCCGGCGCGTGGCCGCACACTGCCCGGTCTTGCTGCATGCTCATTTTGGTCCCGCTGGACTTACCGCCCTTCCGCTGGCCCGTTGGCTCGAAATACCGCTCATCGTCACGTTTCATGGTTTTGATGCCACGGTCGCCGATCGTTACCTGGCGCGGTCTCACTATCGAGTGCGTGCCTACCTCCGGAACCGGCAAGTCCTACAGAAAGAAGCGGCCCTGTTTATCGCGGTGTCCGAGTTTTTGCGAAAACAGTTGATCGCTCGGAGTTTCCCAGAAGAACGCATCGTGGTTCATTACACCGGAGTGGATACGGAATTCTTTGCTCCTGGCCCTTCCGTATTGCGAGATCCAGTGGTTCTTTTTGTCGGGCGTCTCACGGAAAAAAAAGGCTGCGCGTATCTGCTGCGAGCCATGCACGAGGTCGAGGATCGCGTGCCGGGCGCTGAAGTGGTGGTCTTGGGCGACGGCCCTTTGCGCCAGGAACTCGAGGAGCTTGCGAAAAAGACCCTCCGCAAGTGCCGCTTCCTCGGATGGCAGCCACCGCGAACGGTACGTGAATGGATGAACCGAGCCCGTGTTTTTTGCGTGCCGAGTGTCCGTGCGCCCTCGGGCGACGGCGAAGGCTTTGGCATGGTTTTCGCCGAAGCACAAGCCATGGGACTGCCAGTGGCTAGCTTCCGCTCGGGAGGAGTCCCAGAAGCCGTTCTCGACGGAGAGACTGGTTTGCTCGCGGCGGAGGGAGACTGGCGGAGCCTCGCCGGGAACATTCTGGCGCTTCTTAATAATGACCATCTCTGGCGCAGCATGAGCGAAGCGGGCCAGAAGCGGGCGCGGGAGCTCTTTGATTTAGGAAAGCAGACCGCCAAACTTGAGCAGACTTATCAAACCTTGCTTGAGCCTTTAAGCGACAGAAGACACCCGAAGCCAGGTTTCGGGTGGCAGAAAGCCGGGGGCCAGAGCTACACCAGCCGAACCCCAGGAAAGCAGGAGAGTTCTGCTCGGCCCAGGTTGGCTTTTGTCCAGTCGTTTTGCTCGCACTATACCGCCGGACTGTTCAACCTTCTTGCACAGCAGGTGGACACCGAGTTTCTCTTTTTTTCTGATGGCCAGGAAAAGTATTGGCAGGACGAGCTGGGGGTCCGTTCGGGAGATTTTCCCCATACCTATTTGCGCGGCTTCTGGTTAGGGAACACTCGGATTGCGCCGGCACTCCCCTTTAAGCTCCTTTCCTCTCGCGCCGAGGCTATCCTCAGCTGCATCGATGGCAAGTTTGCACTTCCAGTAGCCTATGTCGCGGCGCGCTGGAAAAGAGTGCCTTTTCTCCTGTGGACTGGCTTGTGGTGCCGCGTGGATTCGCCGCTCCAACGTTGGATTTTCCCGCTTACCCGTTTTCTCTATCGGCATGCCGATGGCATCGTCGCCTACGGTGAGCATGTGAAACGGTATCTGGTTTCAGAAGGAGTACGGCCCGAGCGCATCTTCGTAGCCCCGCACGCCGTCGACAATTCCTTCTACTCACGCTCGGTTCGAGAGGAGGAAAAGCAGGCCCTCCGAGAAAAGCTGGCCGTCCTCCCAAACGAAAAGGTGATCTTGTACCTGGGACGCCTCGAGGAAAGCAAGGGGCTCGCTTATCTTCTCAAAGCTTTCGGCTCCTCTGATCTATCGGGTGCCATACTGGTCATCGCCGGAGACGGATCCGAGCGCCGGGCGCTCGAAGACCTGGCCCGCGAGCTCGGAATCGCCAGTCGCGTGCGCTTTACTGGTCATGTTCCTCCCGAGGAAACCGTTGCCTACTACGGGCTCTCAAGCATTGTGGTCCTACCCTCAGTGAGTACGGCCCAGGGTAAAGAGGCTTGGGGGCTGGTAGTCAACGAAGCCTTCAACCAGAGTGTTCCGGTGGTTGCGACCGATGCCGTGGGCGCGGTTTCCGGCGGATTGCTCGAGGACCAGAAAAACGGCTTGGTGGTGCCGGAGCGCGATGCCAGCGCACTGGCACAGGCTCTTCTGAAAATTTGGGAAGATCCCGTGGCGTGTGAGCGCATGGGGGCAGCGGCCAGACACTCCATTCGAAAATGGGACCAGGCCCTTCAGGCCAGCGGTTTCCTGCTGGCCCTTGGGGCGGTGTTGCATCGGCGATTGACGGGGCCACCCGCGATCCCTCGAGAAAATGAATGATCAAAGCGAACAAATGAAATTACCTGGATCACTCTTATGATTCCCAGGGCAGTACGGCTGGCAGAAATGGTCCGAGGTCCCCGTGTTCTCGATGTGGGATGTGCCGGCCATACCGTAGAGCCGGAGTCTCCTCATTGGCTGCACGGCCAGCTCGTCAAGCGCTTCCCGGATGTCGTGGGCATTGATCAGAGTGAAGAGAAAATCACGGAGCTCCGCAATCGCGGCTTTGGTCATGTGTTTGTCGCCAACGCCGAGACGTTCTCCTTTCCGCAGCAGTTCGACACCATCGTTGCCGGCGAGCTCATTGAACATGTTTCCAATCCAGGGCTTTTCCTGCAGCAAGCCCGAAACCAGCTTGCGCCCGGAGGACAACTGGTGGTTTCGACTCCTTTTCCCTTCTCGCTACTCTATTTCCTTTACGCCCATTGGAAGTACCCGAAAACGTGCCAGAACTCGGAACACACGTCTTGGTTTTGCATTTCAACTCTCCCGGAACTCGCCAAACGGTGCGGTTTGCGGGTCACTCACTGGGATTTAATTGAGGACTACAGGCAGGAAGATGACTCCAGACTCTATCGCACCTTCGTGCATCTCATCGCCTGGTTCGGCTGGATGCTGCCAAAGCGTTTGCGGTGCAATGCGATGGTATTCATCTTCGAGCCCGAGGCGGAACGGTGACGGCGGAGCGGGGCCTCGCGGTGGTGACTACCAGCTGGGATGACGGTCATCCCCTGGACGTCCGCATCGCCGACCTGCTGGCCAATTATGGACTTACCGGCACTTTTTACGTGCCGAAGCAAGCAAGCTGGCCGCTCGTGAGTTCGACGCAGATCCGCGACCTCAGTTCGAGGTTCGAAATCGGAGCTCACATGCTCGAACACCGTATGCTTGATCAACTGACGGATCGAGACGCACGCGAGCAACTGTCGGGTTCACGCGGGTGGGTTGAACAAGTCACGGGGAAGCCCTGCCGAACACTCTGTTTTCCAGGGGGCAGATACCGCCACGAGCAGTTGCGCTTGGTGCGAGAAGCGGGGTACCTGTCGGCACGCACCACGGAACTCCTCTCCACTGAGTTTCCACGCCGTGTCGAGGGTCTCGCACTCATTTCCACTACCGTTCAGGCCTACCCTCATTCGCCGCTCGCTTATACCAAGAATGCCTTCAAGCGCCGATCCTTGGGAAATCTGGTGCGCACCGGAGCTTTATTCTACGGGCGCACTTGGCTGCGCCTCGCCAGGGAGTTGCTAGAGCGCACGCTCAGCCGCGGTGGCGTTTTCCACCTCTGGGGACACTCTTGGGAGATTGAGCAAGAGCGTCAGTGGGATCGGCTAGAGGAATTGCTAGCGGTCATGGCAGCAAACAAAGATAAACTGACCATCAAGACCAATTCAGAACTGGAATCCTATGCGCTCGCCTAGGGAAGAAATCGCTTCGCTGCTCTCGTGTCCCGACGATCAAGAATCTTTGCGCGCGGTGAGTGGGGCTCTCTCTTGCAGCCACTGCGGCAGAACCTTCCCATTCGAGGAAGGGGAGATCTTGGAGCTGCTCCCGCGGAAACCTGCTGAACCTGTGTCAAATCCTGAATATGCGGCCGATTACCATCGCCGATTTCACGGAAAGCTTGAAAACAGGGAAGACGGCATGGTGTGGGGCCGCCAAGAAACCTCATCGTCGTCGTGGAGGCTCCATCGCGAGCGCCAAACGCGAGCCGTACTTTCGATACTCGAGAGAGACGGAGCACGACTAGAGGATTTAGTCCTGTGTGACATCTCAGCGGGTGTCGGAAACTACACGCTGACCTACGCCCGGCACTTCAAGTGCGTGCTGCATTGTGACCTCTGGGCGGATGCCTTGGACTATGCGTCGGCGAAGTGCCGTCGGCAGGGTGTCCGAAATGTCTTCTTCTTGCGTGTGGATTATTTTGCCTTACCATTTAAGCGCACCATCGATCGCCTGCTGTGCCTGGACACCTTGGTTCGAGGCAAAGACCATGAAAAGGCTCTGCTCGGCCAGATTCAGAAGGCCCTCCGAGGCCAGGGCCGTGCCATCATCGACTTCCATCATTGGTGGCACAACCCACTGCGAAGGCTCGGGTTGTTGCCACAAAACTTCGGAAAGAATCGAAGTTATTCTCGGTCTGGCGCCGAAGGCCTGATGAGGGAATGCGGAATTGACAACTGGAGACTGGTGCGCTTCCATCAGGAATTCGAACCCCATAGCCGGTTGGCCCAACGTTTCTCTCGGTTGCTGCCTGCCACGCGCTTGATCTACGATATTGGATCTGCTCAGTCCGGACCCGCTGTCTCAGAAAGCGCCAAACTCAGTCCTTCGACCGATACCCAGCTCGATTCGCTCGATAGCTCCGAGAGAGCGGCAAGATGCTCGGATGCTCGAGTCTAAGGGGCGGGCATCCTCGGTGGACCAAGGCAAGAATCATTCCTAGGAAGCGTTGTGGTCGAGGCTTTCGGTTTATGGAAAGGAGGAGTTCGGTGTTAGCGGCCACCAGGTCCGTTGCCTTTTTTTTTGGGTTACTCATCACCGCTACACTGACTGCTTATTGGTGGCGAGGCACCGGGCCCCTCGAAAGCCTCGTGCCTCCGACCGAGCCGGTCCCTTCTTCTCTATTCGGTTTGCACATCCATCATCTCAACACACCGACGCCCTGGCCTGCTATCCCGTTCGGTGCTTGGCGTCTCTGGGATGCCTATGCGGCCTGGCCCAATGTGGAACCGCAAAAAGGTCGGTGGGACTTTTCTGGGCTTGACGAGGATGTTTCCCAAGCCGAGAGACATCACGTAGAGATACTCTTGCCGCTCGGCTTGTCTCCAGGATGGGCTTCGAGCCGCCCCGGGGAAAAGTCCGGCTATTCTACCGGCAACGCCGCTGAACCTCGGGACCTCTCCGATTGGCAAGAATATGTTTTCGAGGTAGCAACGCGTTACAAAGGCCGTATCCACGCCTATGAGATCTGGAATGAACCCAACCTGAGCGATTTTTTCTCTGGCACACCCGAGCAGATGCTCGAACTTGCCCGTACGGCGTACGGGGTTTTAAAGAACGTGGACAATACCGTCATCGTTGTTTCTCCGTCGGCCACCTCGCAATCTGGAATCGCCTGGCTCGAACACTATTTGAGGTTGGGGGGCGGCGCTTACGCTGACGTAATCGGTTTTCACTTGTATGTCACGCCAGAAGCACCAGAAAAGATGCTGGAGATGGGCCGTCGCTTGCTGACCGTCGTACGGGAAAACCATTTGGAAGGCAAGCCCCTGTGGAACACCGAAGCTGGCTGGCTCATTACTAATCGGCTGAGCGAAGTCCGGCCGCAAAGCTCCAGCTTCAGTAAGGTACTCACCCTCGAGGAAGCCTCAGCCTATGTGGCTCGCTGCTATGTCCTGAACTGGGCTATGGGCATCTCACGATTTTACTTTTATTCCTGGGACAGCGAGGTTGGTGGATTGACGGAAGCCGATGGACGGACCCTGAAACCTCCAGCAACCGCCTACGCCGAAATCGAAAACTGGTTGGTTGGGGCACGCATGGTCTCCTGCCTCTCGGATCGGAGCGGAACTTGGAGTTGTGAACTGAACCGCCCAGGATATCGTGCTTGGGTCGTCTGGAACCCAGTGCAGACAGTGAAGTTCAGGATTCCCCAGGCCTGGCCGGTAACTCGGCGGAAGAACTTGGCGGGAGAACAACTCCTCTTTGGTACCGATCCTCGAATTTCCATCGGACCCACACCCATTCTCCTCGAATCGGGAGCTGCGGAAATCCGTGCCCCTTGAGGTAGTTTGATTCATGGCGTCCCGGTGGTAGCCATTCCTAAACATGTGCAGGTTGCTTTTCTCTCTGCGGGAAGAAGGAGAAAGGTCGATCGATGAAGGTTTTTGTGTTGCACAACCAATATGCCGAGCCTGGAGGGGAGGACCTGGCGGTTGCATCCGAAAAGCAACTGCTCGTGAGCCAGAGCCATACCGTATTGCCTTATGGTCGGGACAATGCGGAAATCGAGCGGTTCACTTTCGTTCAAAAGGTGTTCTTACCAGGAACCACCATATGGTCGAATAAGAGCTTTGCTGCGGTCCGGCAATTTGTTTGTGACCACCACCCGGACGTGGCGCACTTTCACAATACCTTTCCTTTGATTTCCCCGGCTGCTTATTCAGCATGCCGATCTGCCAGAGTTCCCGTAGTCCAAACGCTTCACAATTATCGCCTCTTGTGTCCCGCGGCAACTTTCTTGCGTGACGGAAAGCCCTGCGAGTGCTGCATGGGCGAAAGGATTCCCTGGCCGGGAGTGCGCTATGCCTGTTATCGCGGAAGTAGAACGGCGAGCGGAACGGTGGCCGCCATGTTGGCGGTTCATCGCTTTCTCGGCACTTGGACCGAGAGGGTAGACTGCTACATTGCGCTGTCGGATTTCGCCAGAGATAAATTCATTGCTGGCGGATTGCCCGCCGCGAAAATTGTCGTTAAGCCCAATTTTGTTCATCCCGACCCCGGACCCGATCGGAACGTTTCCGACTACGCCTTGTTTGTGGGGCGTCTTTCCCAAGAAAAAGGATTGCGAACCTTGCTCGCGGCGTGGAAACAAGTGGGGAACAAGATCCCTCTCCTCATCGCAGGAGACGGCCCGTTGCGGCCTGAGCTCGAAGCCCTGGTGCAGCAACTGGGGCTTCTGGGTGTGCAGTTTCTGGGACACCTCGACCGGCAAGCCGTCTTTGCGGCTATGAAGCGCGCCCGATTCCTGGTTGTTCCGAGTGAGTGCTACGAAAACTTCCCCATGACAGTCGCAGAGGCTTATGCTTGCGGTACCCCGACCATCGCAGCGGGAATCGGAGCCCTTAAAGAGATCGTTGCCGATCAACGCACCGGAATACACTTTGCTCCGGGTAACGTTGAGGACCTGGCGTGCAAAACGGAATGGGCCTGGACCCATCCGCGAGAGATGGAAGAGGTGGGACAGGCCGGCCGCGCGGAGTTCGTGGCCAAGTACACCGCAGACAGAAACTATCGCATGCTCATCGACATCTATAATCGCGCCGTAGAATCACGCCGAAGCGGTGATCTTCCTTGGCCAGAGGATCCATGAACGCGGGGGGCGTACCGAGTTCTTCCTACCGAGTCTTGGGTGTGCGTGTGGATGTATGCGGTCCTCACCCTGTTACATGGGCCAAGATGCCAATGGTCAGCGTCAGTGCTTAATGCTACGCTCTCACCCAGAGGGTCGCCGGAGCTCACTGAGGAGCGCCTTAATTCTTTCCAAGATCGGTTCATAGGCTGCCGGGTCAACCTTAACTAATCGCTCATAATTCTGTAGCGCTTTCTCGTAGGTTTCGGCAGCTTCTTTCCCTCGTTTTACGGATGATTGGGTTGGGATACAGTTTACGCTGGTATGAACACGATTTCCCTTTTTTAGGAAACCTCAAACGCTAGGTTCTGGAAGTTCTAATAGCTACAATTCGGGTGTCATTACCTCAAAGTAACTCGCCTTTGGCCGCCTGGCCACGGAGCAGAAATGTCTTGGGGTACGAACCGTGGCCACAGATCTTGAATGAACCGAAGTCCTTGTACCAGTCACCTTCCGGCACTTCCGGCCTCGATTCAATCCAGACACGGAGTTGATTGAGATCGGCGATGCTGATTGCCCGGTCGCGCATCCGCTCGATCAAATGCTGGCGGACGCCTTCTGGAAGATTGTCCCAAGACTCGATCTTGGGCATCAGCCGCTAAAGACCATTCGGCCCAATTTGTTACCGAGACGCCTGGCTTCCTCTGGGTCGGTAGCGTTGCGGAAAAGCTCGGCAAGTTCGAAAAACTCTTGCTGCTTGCGCTTCTCGGCCTCGATCCCGTTCTCGATGAGTTCCACCAGCATCCGGTTGGAACTAAGCCTGCGGGTCTTCGCCAAGCTGCGAACCTGCGCTGCGACGTTTACCGGAAGGCTGACGCTTTGACGTACTATTTTGTTTGCAGACCTCATAGCATCAGTATGCACCAAAATGGTGCGATTGTACATGCCGCCGATTCACCTGGTGCGCCGGATCGGGGTTTGCCAGCCAATTTGACGCTGCGCGGCGTCGAATTTCATGGGCGCACTGAATTCGTGCCGGAGGAAGAAAGAGTTTCGGGCACCATGAGTTTCCAGGTGGGAACCCAGCGGTTCCCGGGTCGTTTGTCGGCGAGATAGACGACGCCGCGCGGAAGTTTGCGCAGGAATCGGTCGCGTATTTTGCCGCGGAAGAAAAGTTTCTCGGCATGACGGTCAAGCAAGAATCCCAGGCGTGCATAGAGCCACGGCCGACGAAGAAGCTTGAGATAGGCAAGAGCCGCTTCAAAATCGAATGAGGGAAACATCGCGAGGGATTTGTTGAGCTCTTCGACTCCTCCGCTATAGTCGAGGAAGAGCAGGCAGTCAACGAATGAGCGCTCGCGCCCGGTCACTAGAACGTTGTCGGCGCCACGTTCGGTCTGAGAGAGGCGATGCCGTGGCGTGGCGAGAACTCGGGGAGGAGCGACGCGATGGTAGGTCACGCCGTCGAAGACGACGTCTTTGCGTGGTCTCTGAGAGAAGTAGTAGACGGTGTGAAAGACTTGATTGGCGACGCCGTGGAGTTCGAGGGCGGAGTGGAGGGCGACGACGGCGTCCTCGCGTAGGGCGTGGGGGACGCGGTAGCGATTGAGCGAGGCGGCGGAGAGGGCGCCAGCATAGACGCCGTTCGCAACAAGCCGCACGCGGCCTTGCGTTTTCAGGCGATACAGCAGGTTCAGGATCGAGCGGCTTCGCTCGTCCTTCCAGTAGAGGTCGCGGGCTTCCCGGACCGTGAACAGGGAAGTCGACTGCGCGTACTGGGTGAACGGAACTGGAGATGCCACGCTATTCTCACCAAAGCAAAGAATTACACACTTTTAGTGTGTGATTCTAGATGTGTATGAGAATTTTATGGAGCACGATTCTCAACGTAAAATCAAAATACACACTAAAAATGTGTAAAACCAATCTTATATGAGAATCGGACGAGATGAGTAGATCCACTTGAATCGGGACCGTACAAACTACATATAGAACCGAAAACTTGGCTGCGCTGTTCCGCTTTCAGTAGCGCATTTCAAAATATCGCCAACTCTTCGGGCCGAGCGAGTGCTACGAAAATTTCCCCATGACAGTCACAGAGGCTTATGCTTGCGGTACCCCAACGATCGCAGCGGGAATCGGTGCCGTCCAAGAGATCGTTGCCGATCAACGCGCCGGGATACACTTTGCTCCGGCTAACGTTGAGGACCTGGCGTGCAAAACGGAATGGGCCTGGACCCATCCACGGGAGATGGAAGAGGTGGGGCAGGCAGGCCGCGCGGAGTTCGTGGCCAAGTACACCGCAGACAGAAATTATCGCATGCTCATCGACATCTATCATCGCGCCGCAGAATCACGCCGAAGCGGTGATCTTCCTTGGCCAGGAAATCCATGAACGGGGGAAGCGTACCGAGTTCTTCCTACCGAGTCTTGGGTGTGCGTGTGGATGCGGTCCAACTCCCCGAGGTGTGTCGAAGAGTCGAAGAGTGGATCGAGCAGCGTGACGCGTGCCATTATGTCGCGGTTACCGGCATGCATGGGATCATGGAGGCGCAGCATGATCCTGAATTCAAATCCATTCTTAACGCTGCCGACTTGGTTGTGCCTGATGGCATGCCTTTGGTTTGGCTTAGCCGATTTCGCGGACGGCCTCTCCGGCGCCGGGTTTATGGGCCTGAACTTATGCTCGAAGTGTGCCAGCAAACGGCTTCAACGAGCCGCTCTCATTTCCTGGTTGGCGGGGCACCTGGCGTTGCTGATCGGCTTGCGACCGTCCTCATCGACAAGTTTCCTGGGCTCGTGATTTCAGGGACCTGCTCACCTCCTTTCCAGCCGCTGACAGAAAGTCAAGAGCAAGACCTAGTGGCCACGATCAATCGGGCCGCGCCGGATATTGTGTGGTTTGGTTTCAGCACGCCCAAGCAGGAGCAATGGATGCACCGGTACCGTGACCGTTTGAAGGCTGCGGTGCTTCTCGGCGTGGGAGCAGCGTTTGATTTCCATACGGGAACTCGAAGGCAGGCACCCCGCTGGATGCGCGAGAGCGGATGGGAATGGCTTTTTCGATTAGTTCACGAACCAAAGAGGCTCTGGCGGCGCTACCTCATCTATGGGCCGCAATTCCTCTTCTATGTTGCGCTTGAATTGCTCAAGCTCAAAAGGTTCGAATAGTTGCCTTGAAAACTCGCTCTCCGGCGGAAAGAGGAGTTGGCACAGGTCTGCTGCCTACAACCGAGCGCCGAATCATGTCTAGAAGCGTCTCGGGAAGCTCCAAGTTTCGAGCGTGACATGGGATGGTAAAGAACACACGTGCTTCAAAGTATCGTGTCCCGGCTCTACCGACGACCCACACCTGATCACTGTGAGGTCCACCCACTGCTAGCGCTTGTTATACTGAACATTCGATTTTTTTTGACTTTATCGCAATCACGATCAACTGCCAGCGAATGTTTGGGGGACATCCACAACCATGTGCGGAATCGTGGGCTCAATACAGACCGGCAAGAGCGAACCCTTTCTAGATCAGGTCACACGTGCTATGGATCACATGGTCCATCGGGGACCAGATGGCCAAGGCTTTGAAAAGTTTGTGGTTACAGACGGCACCGCTGCCAATACCGTAGGGACAAGCGGGTCGGCCACGGTCTTGTTCGGTCACCGAAGACTGGCAATCATCGATCTATCCGACACCGCCCGCCAGCCTATGTCGACTCCCGATGACCGATTTCACCTCATTTTCAACGGCGAGATCTACAACTATCGCGAAATTGGAGCTGAACTCGAAAGCCTTGGGCACACTTTCCGCACCAGCTCCGATGCCGAAGTGCTGCTGATTGCATGGCAAAGATGGGGAATCACTCTCCTGCCGCGTCTCACGGGGATGTTCAGTTTTGCTGTTTTGGATCGAGAGAATGCCACGGTCTTGCTGGCTCGGGACCCCTTTGGCATCAAGCCGTTGTATTACTTTCAAAGCCGCGACAACCTAGTATTTGCATCGGAGATTGCGCCGCTACTTAATTTTCCGGGCGTGAGCCGGCGCGCTGATGCGCAGACTGTCTATGAGTTTCTCTCGGGCGTTTTCGGCGAACATGCAGACCGGACTTTTTTTCAAGACGTCCAGCAACTCCCGGCGGCGCACTACCTCATGATTTCATGCCTCTCTCCAGGTAGAGCAATGCCGATCCGTTACTGGGAAGTTGCGAGGAAGCCCGCGGATCGAATCTCGCTTGAAAAATCTGCGTCCCACTTCCGGGAGTTGTTTGAACGGAGCGTAGAACTGCACTTGCGGAGTCATGTCCCGGTGGGCATTTCCCTAAGCGGCGGTATGGACTCCTCTGCGATCACCGCAACGGCTCGCTCCCGGCAGGGCCCGGAATTCCCCTTACATACTTTCAGTTATGTCCCCGAGGACCCCCAGCTTTCCGAGCAGCGGTGGTGTCAAATTGTAGCGCGAGCTGCCTCCACAGAACAGCACTGGGTCCACATTCAGCCGGGTGAATTGGTTCAAGACTTTGAGCAGCTTGTTCGCGTGCAAGAGCAGCCGTTCGGATCACCGACGATCTACGCTCAGTACCGGGTCTTTCGCTGCGCTCACGAGCACGGACTTAAAGTGATTCTTAGCGGCCAGGGAGCCGACCAATATCTGGGGTATATCGAACACCTCGCGGTGCGCCTCGCTTCCCTCCTGCGGCAGGGGCGATGGGCCACAGCAATACGTTTTCTGCGTCACGCTAGGTCCCTGCCGCCCAGCGGGGCGCTACGGATTCGCTCCCTTGTTCGGCACATCCTCCCCACAAGCGTCGTGGAAGCAGCAAAGGGGTTGCGTTCCTCAGGACCGCCAGGTGTCAACAGAGAATGGTTTCGCGAGCGCGGGATCGGTATTCCGGAGAGACGTCATCGGGGAAACCATTCTGGTTTGCACGATCTATTGGAACAGACGCTCATGCAGACGCTTCCCGGTTTGCTGCGCATCGAAGATAGAAATGCTATGGCCTTTTCAGTTGAAAATCGCGTTCCATTTCTCACCACTGCGCTCGTCGATTTCATATTTTCCCTGCCAGAAGAAGAGATCATTTCCGAAGAAGGCCGTTGTAAAGCTGTCCTGCTGCGAGCAATGGAAGGGTTGGTTCCGAGAGAGATCCTTGAGCGCCGTGACAAGATCGGGTTTGCCATGCCGGTTTCGATACTGGATCGTCAAACAGAAATGTGGCTCGAGCGAAACCTCCGAGATGCCGCGTCGATTCCAGCCCTTCAGGCATCGGAGGTCGAGAGACACTTGAAGCTCGCCCTTCGCGATCGGTCCACCGATCCAGAGTCGCAACGCTGGCTGTGGCGATGGCTCACGCTGATTGCTTGGGTCCACGAGTTCCGGGTGTCGTTCGACTGAGCGGTGCAGTCGGCAATAGCCCGTCACCATAACTGTAACCTTTGCCTTCTGAAGCAAGAATCGCTGTGTGATCCGGTTGCACCCGCTAGAGGTCAAACGAAACCTAGCGGCCTCACTGTACCGTCACCGTTGTCGAGCCGCAGATCGATCCTGCACATGCTGTGACTGTTGCCGTCCCTGTTGACAGGCCCAGGGCCAATCCATGGTTGGTTGCGTCATTGGTGATCTGCGCCACATTCGTCCCGGATACGTCAGTCGAACTCCACGTCACTGAGGCCAGCTGTTGCGTGTAGCTGGTGACACCATTATTGAACGTACCCTGAGCAATATAATGTTGCGTGCTCCCGACTGACAGCGTGGCTGTCGCAGGCGTAACGGCAATTGATACAAGATTCGGCGGGGTGAGCGTTCCCAGTTGGTACAACTCCGCAATGGCCATGTTGGGGGGAGGAGGAGGGGGGGTAGTGGTGCTGTAGTTGTCAAAATTGCCGCCCGCCATGAGAACCGTTCCGCTTTGCAGCAGGGTGGCGGTGTGGCCGTACCGCCCGTAGTCTAGAGGTGCGGAGAGGATGAAGATTCCATTCGCGGGATCGTACAGTTCCGCATCCTCCGGAGCGGGCCCGAGTGGGGGATTACCACTTCCGTCTGAACCTCCTGCGATCAGAACCATTCCGTTGTTCAGTAGCGTCGCTGTGTGATTTATGCGGGAGGAGTTGAGACTGCCAGTAGCCGTGAAAGTTCCGGCCGCGGGATCATACAGCTGGGCACCAGAAACGGAAGCACTGAAACCTTCGCCACCTGCCAGGAGGACCTTTCCGTTGTTCAGCAGCGTGGCCGTGTGCCGGTCCTGCCCGAAACTCATGTTGCCGGCGGAGGTGAAGGTCCCGGTCGCGGGATCGTACAGCTCGGCCGTGGTGGTCTCAGTGACGAGCACCGTTCCGTTGTTCAGCAGCGTCGCTGTGTTATAGATGGGGTTGACGTTCATGCTGCCAGCCGTCGGCGCGAAGGTCCCAGTTGCGGGATTATAGATCTCCGCATTGGCAAGCAAACCATTAGTGGGGCTGGCTCCTCCAGCGATCAGAACGGTTCCATCGTTCAGCAACGTCGCCGTGTGAAGGTACCGGCCGCTGTACGTGTTGCCCGTCGCTGTGAAGGTGCCCGTGTTAGGATCGTAAAGCTCCGCTGTGCCAACGGGGGCACCGTTATCGCCAAGGCCTCCCACGATGAGAACCTTCCCGTTGTTCAGCAACGTTGCAGTCTGACCTTGGCGATGGACGGCCGCGCTGCCGGTGGGGCTAAAGGTCCCAGTCGCGGAATCATACAGCTCCGCGCTGGGTAGAAAAGCAACAGCGTCAAACGCCCCCCCCCGATAAGAGAACCATTCCGTTGTTCAAAAGCGTCGCCGTGTGAAAGAGGCGCGTGCTCGTCATAGTGCCTGTCAAGCTGAAGCCAGCGCTGACAACCGTTAGCGTAGTCGAGGCGCTGATATTGCCCACTGACGCGGTGATTGACGTCGGCCCCACACCCGCAGCCGTCGCAACGCCAGAGGTGTTAAGCGTCGCAACGTTGGTGTTCGACGAAGTCCACGTCACTCCGGTCAGAAGCGAAATCGTGCTGTGATCTGTATACGTCCCCGTGGCTGTGAAAGGCAGCGAATTGCCGACCGGCCCTAGGATAGTGTTTCCCGGCGTCACAACCATGGAAACCAACGCTGGCGGCCCAACCGTCAGCGTACCTGAACCATTGACCGAGCCGTAGGAGGCCGTGATCGTCGTGCTGCCCGTCGCCAGGCTGGTCGCTAAGCCCATGTTGCTGATTGTGGCCGTGCCGGATGGATTCGAACTCCATACGGCCAAATTGGTCAGATCCTGGGTAGCGCCATTGGACAGCGTGCCGCTGGCGGTGAATTGCTGTGCGGTCCCTAATGGAATCGACGGAGTCTTCGGCGTCACGGTTATCGAGTTCAGTGTTACAACCGTCAGCGTCGCCGATGAGTTGCTGCAAATCGCGCCCGCACATGCCGTGATCGTCACCGGCCCGGTTCCAACGGCGTAAGCCGTGCCGCTATTGGTCGAATCGTTTGTTACGGTTGCAATCGAGTTGTTGGATGAACTCCACGTCACTGAGGCAAGCTGTTGCGTGTAGCTGGCGACACCATTATTGAACGTGCCGGTAGCAACGAAGTGCTGCGTTGATCCGACAAAGGTTGTCGGAGTTCCAGGCGTCACAGTGATCGAAACGAGGTTCGCCGGAGTCAGCGTGCTTGGGTGATAGAGTTCGGCGTTGGTCGCGCCAGCGGTCCAACCTCCCACCATGAGGACATCACCGCTGTTCAGCCTCGTCGCGGTAAAGTAGTAGCGCGCCGTGTTCATGCTGCCTGTGGGACTGAACGTGCCGGAAACAGGGTCATACAGCTCCGCAGTGTTTGTGTCGCAACACCCCCCCGCAATCAGCACGGTTCCATTGTTCAGCAATGCCGCCTCGTGGAAATAATGCGGATTGGCCATGCTGCCAGTGGTGGGCGTGAACATGCCCGTTGTCGGGCTGTATATCTCAGCGCTGGCGAGCTGGGCAGTGTTGCTAGCTCCTCCGGCAACCAGAACGGTTCCATCGTTCAGCAGCGTGGCGGTGGGGTAGGAGCGGCCGTCGGTCATGGGGCCCACGGCTGTGAAGGTCTGCGCCACGGGATCGTACACTTCAGCGCTGTTCAAGTTATTAAAATTGGAGTCTTGACCTCCAACGATGAGGACGGTTCCGTTGTTGAGCAACGTAGCCTTATGCTGCCGTCGCACGACGGTCATGGTGCTCGCGAGTTGGGTGAAAGTCCCGGCTCTGGGATCGTAGATCTCCGCAATATTCGTGGTGCTGCCGTAAACTCCCGGACTTCCCCCCGTAATCAGAACCGTACCGTCGTTCAACAATGTTGCCGTATGGTCGTAGCGCGGGACATTCAAAGCGCCAGTGTTGGAGAAAGCTCCGGTCCCAGGATCGTAAACCTCTGCGGTGGCGACTGTGTTGCCACTGAAGGGCGTACCACCCGCGATCAGAACAGTTCCATTATTGAGCAGCGTTGCGGTAGCAGTGACGCGCGGAGTATTCATGGCACCCGTGCTCGTGAAACTCCCACTGGTTGGATCATATAACTGTGGGTTAACCGGTTGATTGTACGGGAAGACCAAGTTGTCGCCACCCGCAATCAGGACCAAGCCGTTATTCAATTGTGTCGCGGTATGGGCAACGACACCCAGGGTGGCGCCGTTCGCGAACCCGGCATCAACCACGGTCAAGGTCGTCGAGCCGCTGATTGCCCCAATCGATGCCTGGATGGTGGAGTTCCCCAGACCGACAGTGGCCGCCAAGCCCTGGCTTCCGGCCGCGTTGCTGATGGTGGCCACCCCGGATGCCGATGAAGTCCACGTGGCTGAGGCGGTCACGTCTTGAGTGCCGTTGTCGGAGAAAGTTCCTGTGGCTGTAAATTGCTCAGCGGCACCGACCGGCCCCACGATTGGATTGCCCGGATTTACAGCCAGCGAGACCAGCGTCGGCACGATGACCGTGAAGCTTTCGGAGCCGCAGACCAGCCCGGCGCACGCCTGTATCGTCACAGGTCCGCCCGCCAGGAATTGAGCCGTGCCGGAGTTGCTGGCATCGTTGCTGATCACGGCTACGGTGGGCTCGGAAGAACTCCACGTCACGGATGCAAGCTGTTGTCCGTTATCGCCCATGGCCGTGAAGAGCTGCGAATGCCCCGAAAAGACGGTGGTGAGGTTTGCCGGATTGATGGTGATGGACGCGAGCCCTGCCGGCGCCAGAGAGGCTGGCTGATAGAGCTCCGTGGTGTTCGTCGTGGTGCCACTTGAATTCACCGATCCTCCCGCAATCAGAACAGAGCCATTCGTCAGGAGCGTCGCGGTGTGCTGGGATCGTGCGGTGGCCAGACCGCCGGTAGCTGTGAACGCTGCGCTGGTGGGATCGTACAAGTCGGCGGCACCTGTAGCGTTGCCTATCGGTCCCGGTGGGAAATTTCCCTGGGCATCGACGGCGCCTCCTGCAACTAGAACCATTCCATTGGTCAACAGCGTCGCGGTGTGGTAGGCACGTGAAGTCGTCATGATACCGACAGCGGTGAAGGACTGGGACGACGGGTTGTAATCCTCAGCCGAATTTACAGGGTTGGGATTCCCGCCGGGATTTGCCACGCCTCCCGCAAGCAGCACTGTTCCATCGTTCAGCAGCGTCGCGGTATGAAAGGCGCGTGGAGTGGTCATCGTGTTGCGGAGAAACTGGCTATAGAAGGTGTAGATCTCTGCCGTATTGGTAGGGTTCGGTGTATAAGTGGGAGTGTTAGTTGCGCCTCCCGCAATGAAGACACTTCCGTCGTTAAGAAGCGTAGCTGTGTGTCCGTAGCGGGCAATGCCCAAAGGGTTCGCGTAGCCCAATTGTCCCGTGGCCGGATCGTACACCTCGACCTTTGCTATTGGGGTGTTGGTGTTGTCTATCCCTCCGACGAAGAGAACCGTTCCATCCTGCAGCAGCGTCGCCGTGTGCAAGTAGCGTGCGGTGGTCAGGCTCCCTGTCGCGGCGAAAGCTTTGGTAGCGGGGTTGTAAAGCTCCGCACTAGCTATGGGTGCTCCCGTATTGTCCACTCCTCCGGCAATCAGAACCAATCCATTGTTTAGCAGCGTCGCCGTGTGATACGCCCGCGAAGTGGTCATAGCGTTGTTGAGCAGTGCGAAAGTCTGCCCCAAAGGATCGGACACCTCAGCGCTGGCTGTGGCAGTACCTGTAGATCCGTCGAACCCGCCTGCGATCAAAACTGTTCCATCATTCAGTAGGGTTGAGGTGAATGGGTCGCGTGACACCTTCATGTTGCCGCCGGGCGCAAAATTTCCCGTTCCGGTCACCGCTAGGTTCGTGGTGCCAGTAATACCACCTGAGGTGGCTGTTACAGTTGTCCGTCCGAGAGCTACTCCAGTTGCCAGGCCGGTCGAATCGATTGTGGCCACGCCGGGGGTTGACGAACTCCAAGCCACCGTTGCGCCGGTTAGAGGCTGCGTGGTGCTGTCGGAATAAGTCCCCGTCGCAGTGAATTGCGTGGTGCCGCCGATGGCAATGGACGGATTCGCGGGGGTGACACTAATGGACACCAGAGTGGTAGACGAAACCGTGACGGTGGTTGTAGCGGTCGTTAAGGTTCCGGCTGCATTCGTAACGGTCAGCGTGTAAGTCGTGGTAGCTGCGGGAGTCACGTTGACCGCGACGCCGCTGGTAACGGGAATCGCTCCAGGATTAATTACTCCGGTGCCATTGGAAAAAACCGGCGTCAGAGAAGTCGAAGTTCCCGCAGAAATCGTAGCGGCCCCAGGTGTGAAGCTGGTGATCACCGGCGCCGGAACGACCGTTACCGTTGTCTGGGCCGTGACGAAGGTGCCCGCAGCATTGGTAACCGTCAGCGTGTAAGTCGCGGTTGCTGCGGGAGTCACGTTGACCGCGACGCCGCTGGTAACGGAGATCGCGCCGGGATTGATTACTCCGGTGCCATTGGAAAAAACTGGCGTCAGAGAAGTCGAAGTTCCCGCAGTAATCGTAGTGGCCCCGGCCGTGAAGCTGGTGATCACTGGCGCCGGAACGACCGTTACCGTTGTCTGGGCCGTGACGAAGGTGCCTGCAGCATTGGTAACCGTAAAAGTGTAAGTCGTGGTCGCCGCGGGAGTCACGTTGACCGCGACGCTGCTGGTAACGGGGATCGCCCCGGGATTGATTACTCCGGTGCCATTGGAGAAAACCGGCGTCAGAGAAGTCGAAGTTCCCGCGGAAATCGTAGTGGCCCCGGCCGTGAAGCTGGTGATCACCGGCGCCGGAACAACTGTTACCGTTGTCTGCGCCGCGACGAAGGTGCCTGCGGCATTGGTGACCGTCAGCGTGTAAGTCGTGGTGGCTGCGGGAGTGAGGTTAACGGACACACCACTAGTAACGGCGATTGCGCCGGGGTTGATCAAGCCGGTGCCGTTTGCAAAGTTAGCCGTGAGCGTGATCGGGCTACCCGAAGTGATGGTTGTGACCGTGGGCACAAAACTGGAGATCAAGGGCAACGCGAACACGGTCAGACTCGCCGTTCCTTGGACGCCGCCGGATGCCGCAGTAACGGTCACGCTGCCCGGGGCCACGCCCGTCGCCAGATTGTTGGTCATGGCTGCGATCGTGGCGGCAGAGGAAGACCAAGTAACGGTGGAAGTCACATCGTTCGTACTGCGGTCGGTATAAGTGGCCGTGGCGGTAAATTGCTGCGTCAATCCAACAGAAATCATTGAATTCGCTGGAGTCACAGCGATACTCACGATCGTCGCTGGACCCACGGTGAGGGTTGTTGAGGAACTCACTCCCCCCACTGTGGCCGTGATCGTGGAGGAACCGACACCTGCGCTCGTGGCCAGTCCCTGAGAACCAGCCTGATTGCTGATGACTGCCACCGGGGCGGGAGAGGCACTCCAGGTAACGGTTGTAGTCAGGTCACTCGATGATCCATCCGTGTACGTGCCGGTCGCAGTGAACTGCTGAGACCTGCCGAGGTCGATGCTTGGCGCCGACGGAGCAATGCTGATCGAAACGAGCGCCGCGGATGTTACCGTCAATGTCGCAGTTGCAGATACCGAGCCGGACACCGCGGTGATAGTGGTTGAACCTGTGGCTAGAGATTGCGCGAGTCCGGCTGTACCGGTGGACACGCTGATGGTCGCAACGGTGGGGGTCGATGACATCCATTGCACTGAAGAGGTCAGATTCTGCGTGGAGTTATCGCTGTATGTCCCGGTGGCTGCGAACTGTTGGGTGGTGCCGAGTGGAATCGACGGCGTCGAAGGCGAAACCGCAATCGAGACCAGCACCGCACTGCTAACCTGAACGACGAGAGTGCCAGTCACGTTGCCGTCTTGCGCACTAATGGTGGCGCTGCCAGTTGCGGCCACCGCAGTTACCAGGCCGGAGGCGCTGACCGTCGCAATCGCCGCGTTCGAGGAAGTCCAGGTCACTCCAGCGGTAAGAGTTTGTGTCGTTCCGTCGGAGTACTTGCCGGTAGCAACCAGCTGTTGGGTTGTCCCATTAGGCAGGGTGAGAGGCGAGGGACTCAGAGTGATCGAAACGAGCACCGCAGGGTTAACCGTAAGGGTGGTACTTCCGCTAAGCGCACCCTGAGTCGCGGTGATTGTGGTGGTTCCCTGCGACAGAGTAGTAGCGAGTCCGATGGTGCCTGTGGTCATGCTAACAGAAGCGACCGCAGAATTCGAAGACGACCAACTGACCGTTTGTGTGATGTCTTGGATGGAGCCGTCGGTGAATGTGCCTGTAGCGGCAAACTGCTGAGTCTCTCCGAGAGGCACGATCGGTATCGCCGGCGTGACCGTGACAGTCACTAGCGCCGCTGGAGTGACCATGAGAGTTGCAGATCCGGTGATGGAACCCGATGTGGCTGTGATTTGTGTTGTGCCAGTTGCGGCAGTCAGTGCAAGTCCCACAGAGTTGACAGAGGCGATCGCCGTGTTCGCTGATCCCCAACTCACTTGGGTTGTCAGGTTTTGCGTACTGCCATCCGTGAAAGTGCCGGTTGCAGTGAACTGCTGAGAATTACCCACCGCCACGGAGGGAGACGTAGGTGTCACAGCTATCGAAACGAGCGCCGCAGAAGTGACGGTCAGGCTGGCAGATCCCGAGATCGAGCCAACATTGGCCGTAACAGTTGTAGCGCCGGTGGAGACCGGGAAAGCGAGGCCAGCCGTAACCGTAGCAACCGCACTCTGTGACGACGTCCAGGTTGCACTTGCAGTGAGGTTTTGCATCGTGCCGTCGGTGAACGTTCCTGTGGCGGTGAATTGTGTGGTAGTCCCCAGCGGGATGGAGGCACTCTGCGGAGTTACCGAAAGTGCGACCAATTGGGCTGGGGTCACCTTGAGCACCGTAGTACCAGACACCGTTCCGCTGGTGGCAGAAATCGTGGTCTGTCCGGTGGCTTTCGACGAGGCTAGGCCTGCGGAGCTGATGGTGGCAATCGCTGAAGAGGACGAAGCCCAAGCGACGGAATTGGTGATGTCGAGTGTGCTGCCATTCGAGTACGTCCCAGTCGCGTGGAATTGCTGTTGCGTGCCCAGTGCAATGGAAGGATTGGCAGGAGTAACGGTGATCGAAGTGAGGGTTAGATTCGTCACCGTCAGGGTTGCCGATCCGCTGACGCCACTTTGAGTAGCTCTGATAATCGCTTTACCGGCAGCAACGCCGGTAGCCAAACCTGCGGAAACGGTCGCAACCTTTGCATTGGAAGAAACCCAGGTCGCGGAGGCCGTCAGGTCTTTCTGCGAGCCGTCGTTATAAAAACCGGTGGCGGTGAACTGCTGGGTGTGACCAACTGCGATGGAGGCGGTTGGGGGGATAACACTGATCGACTGCAGTACGGCGCCACCGGTGCCACTGAGCGCTGCCGTTTGCGCGCTGGTCACCGCATTGTCGGACACGCTCAATTGGCCGGTACGTGCCCCGGCCACTGTGGGAGAAAATGCTACGTTGACAGAACAGGATGCGCCGGCTGCCAGTGTAGCTGGCGGCGGGGGGCAATTGTTGGTCTGCTTGAAATCCCCAGTGGTCTGGATCGCTGTGATCGAAAGAGCAACGGGCTGCTTGTTCGTCAGCTCGATGGTTTTGCTCTCGCTGGTCGTTCCGATCTTCTCAAAACCAAAAGCAAGCGCGGTTGGTGAGAGCACCACCGGCAAAACTCCATTGCCGCTCAAACTCGCAGCGATGGGAGATCTGTAGGCGTTGTGCGCGATTGTAAGAGTCCCGGAAGTCGTGCCCAAAGCGGGCGGCGTAAAAACAACACTGATGGAGCACGTTCCCCCGGCGGCTAAGGTATTAGGCGACAACGGACAGTTATTCGTCGGCTTGAAATTCGCACTCGCCGTGATCGAGCTAATGGTCAAGGAGACGTTCTGGACGTTCTTCAGCGTGATGCTCTTCGCTGCGCTGCTATTGCCCAAAGTTGTGCTGCCTAAGGAAAGACTGCTTGGCGAGAGGGATACGGGATAGACACCCGAGCCACTCAGAGTCACTGCGAGAGAGGAAGGCGTGCCGGAATCCTTGACCGTCAGCGTACCCGACGCCGTCCCCACAGTTGTCGGAGTAAATGTTACGGAGATTGTGCAGTTCTTGCCAGCGCCCAGAGACGAACCGCAGGTTGTGCTCTTAACCGCAAAGGGGCTCCCCGTCCCTGTGGTGATGCTCGTAATGGAGATAGCTGCCGTAGTCTTATTCGTCAGGGTCACGTTCTTGGCCGCGTTGGTGTTATTAACGGCGATATTGCCGAAACTCAGACTCGTCGTGCTTAGTGATACTTGGGCGTATGCTGCACGCGAAGTTAGAAGAAGAAATAAGACGAATAGGATGCCGGCGAGGGAGCGAGTCCGCACGATGTTCTCTCCTGTTTCAGCAAACTGATTACATCCGCCTCTTTGAAGCGGTGTGATTCTTCTTGATCTTCAAAGCGCAAAAGCTGGCCAAAACACCTCACGGCAACGAAATCTTCTTGAGCAGACCAAGAGAAATGAGGGCTTAGAACTCTCAGGACCGGCAGGAGGACTTAATTTCATTGAATCTGCCCTATCCATTTTAGAATCAGGCGCTTGCTGCCGAGCGAGGGCACAGTCTGGGACACGACTGGAAGCTTCATGGCAGCCCGGCCACGTAACGCGACGAAAGCCATGCCGGTTCCCGTTCGGCTTGTGCGGCTTGTGCTTGCTGATTGACGGCGGGTTAGTCCAGCAGTATCCTTCGCTGCAAGGTTCTTGGTCTTCCGTCCCCAAAATCGGAACACAGAGCCAAGAGAGACACAGTGAGCGCTGATTCGTCCGAGCCGGTCAGCGAATTATTGGTGCGGTGGAAACACGGCGAGCAGGAAGCTCTACAAGCTTTACTACCCATGGTTTACGATGAGCTCCGGCGACTTGCCCATCGCCACCTCCAAGCCGAGCGCGCCGGCCACACATTGCAGAGCACCGCGTTGGTGCACGAGGCTTATCTACGACTCGTAGATCAAGAGCCACTGCGACTGGATAATCGCGCACATTTTTTTGCCGTGGCCTCCCACCTCATGCGGCAGATTCTGGTGGACTATGCACGAAAGCGCCGTGCCGCCAAGCGTGGCGCAGACAACTTGACCCTTACCCTCGATGAGGCCATCGCACTTCCGGGGAAACGTGAGCTGGATCTGGTGGCATTGGACGACGCCCTAAACAAGCTTGCCGCATTGGACGCCAGGCAATCTAGGATTGTGGAAATGCGCTTCTTCGGCGGGCTTTCCATCGAAGAAATGGCTGACGCACTGGGCGTCTCTAGTGCCACAGTGGAACGCCACTGGCGGATCGCGCGGGTCTGGTTATTTCAGGAACTAAGCGATGGTCTCGGCGTATGACTCCAGAGCGTTGGCAGCAAATTTGCGAATTGCTTAGCAGCACCCTGAAGATTCCCCCCGCCGCACGCACCGCGTTTCTGCAGCAACACTGTTCCACCGATCCATCACTGCGCGTTGAACTGGACAGATTGCTCGTACTCGAAGGGAAACTGCCTGCCGAATTCTTGGAATCTCCTGCCGCGGCGTCGGCAGCTTCGGAATTCCTTGCTTCTGCGGGCAGCAGGGTACTTCCAACCGGCACGAAACTGGGTCCGTACGAAATCCTTGGCTTGCTTGGTTTCGGTGGAATGGGCGAAGTTTACCGCGCCCGTGACACGCGACTAGATCGTACGGTCGCCATCAAAGTCATCCTCGCTAGGTTATCTTCGGATCCCGTGCGGCGCTATCGCTTCGAGCGGGAGGCTCGTGTCATATCCGCCTTGCAACACCCCAACATCTGCATGTTGTTCGACATCGGCTCCCAGGACAGTACCGATTACATGGTCATGGAGTACCTGGAGGGCGAGACCTTGGCCTCGCGCCTGCTGAAAGGGCCCCTCCCTCTGGATCTGACTTTGCGATACGCGGGCGAGGTTGCTGACGCCCTCGATTCAGCGCACAGCCACGGCATCGTGCATCGCGACCTCAAACCAGGAAATATCTTTGTTACTGTCCGCGGCGAGGCAAAAGTCCTGGACTTCGGCCTGGCGAAGCTCGACGAACCTCAACTTGAATCTGACAAGACGGTGAGTATGGCAACTGCCCCCAAAGAACTGACAACTCCCGGTGTAGCCATGGGCACCGTGGCCTACATGTCGCCGGAGCAGGCGCGGGGCGAACTACTGGACGCGCGGACGGATATTTTTTCTCTGGGGGCAGTGTTGTACGAGATGGCCACAGGAAACCTGGCCTTCCCCGGGAAGACCGCGGCGATGACGTTCAAGGCTATCCTTGCCGAAACACCTCCGCCTCCGACGCAGGTGGTGTCGGCTCTTCCCCACCAACTCGACCAAATCGCTGAGAAGGCTCTTGAAAAGGACCGCGACCTACGCTATCAGAGCGCCGCTGACCTTCGGGCTGACTTGAAACAGTTAGAGAGGGATGCGCAATCGGGACAGCGTTCTGGACGGCCAGTAGTAGTTGAAGCAGGACCATCGAAAAGCTCCCCGTTTCTGGCGGTGTCCATCCTGGCAGGCATTGTACTTTTTATTGGGCTTTATCTTTTGAAGCCCAGGTGGCTTCGGCCAACACCCCTAAGGCAAGTGCTTCAGCGCCAACTTACGGCCAACGCGAGTGATAACCCTGTCGTTGGAGCTGAGATTTCCCCCGATGGCAGGCAACTTGCCTATTACGATCGAGCGAACGGATTATCTTTGCTACAAATCGATACAGGAGAGAAACGCTCTTTCCCCAACAACACTAATTTGGACCCGCAAGGTTGGTTCCCGGATGGAATGCACCTGCTGGTTGGACCCGCTGGTGCCGGTGGACTCTGGAAGATGTCCACTTTGGATGGCTCGACTCGGAAACTCTTAGATGAGACCGTCGGTGCGCAAGGCGTCGCACTCTCGCCCGACGGTAAGCGAATCGCGTTCAACAAGGGGTCGAAGCCGGGTGAGCTCTGGGTAATGGCAGCGGACGGAGGTGACCTCCACCGCGTACTCTCAGTCGAACCATCAGCGATATTTGGGCTAGCCTGGTCGCCGACTTCGCAACGCATTGTTTATTTGAGGTTTAAGAATGACGGTGACGTGACCATCGAATCCTGCGATCGCGAGGGAAGCCAGCGCAAAGCTGTCCTTTCCGAAAAGAGATTGCAGGGAGCGGATGGTTTCAGTGGTGTGTCGTGGTCCAGGGACGGCCGCGTATTCTACGGTTTGACAGAGCCCGTTCCAAACACCAGATCCGGAAATATTTGGTCCATTGAAGTCGATCCAGATACGGGCCGCGCCCGTGGCCAGCCATCGCAGGTAACGAGCGGGACGGGATTCTGGCAGAGCGTTTTCAGCCAGTCGACTGAAGGAAAACGGCTAGCTTTTCTGAGGTTGCATAGCCGGGATGTCGTTGAGGTGGCAGAAATTGGACGGGACGGCGCTGGGCCTGTGATGCGTAGGTTCCTGACGGCCGACGATTGGGAGAAATGGCCGGATGGGTGGACAAGCGATAGCCAGGCAGTCGTGTTTAAATCGAATCCGCAAAGCAAGTGGGGTATTTTCAAGCAGAATGTGCGAACTCAAGAAACGCTGTCCTTCGCAACAGATTTAGATCTCCGAGATGATACGCGCGACGTATATGGCAATCCGGCGATAATAACCCCGGATGGGAAATGGCTTCTCTTTACGCAAACTTCCCCCGACGACGTTGCAGGTACTTCGACGCGGCTGATGCGCGCACCCATCAACGGTGGTCCTGCCTCTATTGTGCTTACGGGCGATTTTTCCTACGACTGCGCTTCGCAAGCTAACGTTTGTTTATTGTTGGAAATCATTCAAGGGAGGCGGGTCTTCTGCCTCCTTGACCCAATCATGGGCCGCGGACCAGAAATATCGCAAACTGTCCCGACCTCGTTTTGGAGTCTTTCCCCTGACGGCAAAAGGGTTGCATCACTTTCCCATCCAGATGACGGGCGAATCCAAATTATCAGTACGGATGGTGGCAGCTCGCATACAATCGAGCTGAAAGACTGGCATTTACAAAGCATTGCTTGGTCCGCCGACAATCAAACCCTTTTTGTGTCAGCACTCTCGACTTTGTCATGGGCTGTCCTTAGAGTAGGTCTTGGTGGTGAACTCCAGAGCCTGCGAGAAGTACCCGTTGGACAAGCGTGGCTAGCGAACCCTAAACCTTCCCCTGATGGGCATTACGTCGCTTACCTTCTCCGGACCTACGAAGACAACGTCGTCATGCTCGAAAATTACTAGAAGTTATTTCATAAGCACATTTAAGCCGTTTGGGGCATATTCGAAATGCATTACGCTAGGTACTTTTTTGACTGCAACTAAATTCTAAATTCAACCATTTCTGTCAGAACGGAGTTTTTGGGAGGCGCTGCGGCAGGTTTCAAACAATCGGCGGAATTAAGGCAAACGGGAGAAGCTTGGAAGACCCCGGTGCAGCTTCTTGTATTACAACTCGTAATACATTAAGCTAGTGCTCTGAGGTAATGATATGCCATCGCCTGTGACACTGAGGGTGGATAAGGAAACCAGGCAGCGTATCGCCCGCATTGCGCACCGCAAGCAATTGTCTGCATCAGAGGTGATTCGCCATGCGATCGAGACATGGATCGAAGAGCAGGAACCAGCCGGATCGCCTTATGAAATGGTTTCGGACTTGATTGGAATTGTGCACGGCGGAAACCGAAAACGCTCGACGGGAGCGGGCCGTCAGTTCGCCGCCCTGCTAAAGAGCCGACGGGGATCCCGATGATCTTGGTGGATGCGGGGCCCCTCGTGGCTCTCGTGGACGCAGACGACCAATACCATCGGCGATGCGTGTCGACTTTGAAGAGTTTGCAAGAACCTTTGGCAACGGTGTGGCCGCCTCTGACGGAAGCAATGTACTTGTTAAACGATCTGCCCGCGGCTCAGGAAGCTCTATGGGAGATGTTGGCGAGGAAGGCGCTGCAGCTGCTGCCGCTTGGCCTGGTCGATTTGCCGCGCATCCGTGAACTTCGGCGGAAATATGCTGATCGTCCGATGGATCTTGCCGACGCAGCGCTCATCCGGATTGCCGAGAGGGAAGGCCTTCGCAAAATATTCACCGTGGACAAGAAAGACTTCGGTGTCTACAGGATTCATGGTCGGATTCGTCCCTCAATCATCCCTTGATCCGCGGACCTATTGCATATCGCCTATCACCTGCTTCAGACCGAAGATATTGACAAAAGCAGGTGCTACCGTGCTTAGACCGTGCATTTCTACCGAGGTTGAGGCCAGTGGAGTTACCTCTGAACGAGAGCAGGTTCCCCCGTTTTGTTGGAAACTTTCGCCGCCTGGTCGTTCGCTACGATCGCTCCGATACCATTTACGAAGCTTTTTTTCATGTCGTCTGTTTCATGATCACGTTACGCAAGGTTTTGAAATAAGCTCTAGTCATTCTGAGTCGCTCACTCTAGGCAGGTCGGTGCGGCCGAGAAAGTCGAATTGAGCGGTGCAGTCTGTCACTAAAGGTTGTCGGTAGGGGCACGGGATTCCGAGTCGGAGAGCATCCGGATCGATGGAACGCGGCTTAACTGACTACCGGTGATACAGATTCACGCCGTGGCGGCAGGCTTTGGCTGGTGGCGGGAACGGGGATGAGACGACCTTTCCGCACACGGTATTGCAGGCCGCGCCACGAAATTTTGTCTGAGAAGAATCCGCTTACCCAAACGACGAAACTAATCGCGTCTCGCACGGGAACAAGCCACAAGATTTTGGCAAGCCGACGATCACCCAATCCCCACACTCCCGTCAGCCATGCCAAGCCGACACGAAGAATGAGATAGGCCGCGAGATAAAAGGCAGCCATAGACACGGAGCCTATCGAGAGGGCAACCGCCGCTCCGATAACAGCCCAAGTCAATCCATGCGTAAAGACCAGACCCCAGTAGGCCCACGGCCGGACGCTCTTGAGTCCAATCGACCAGCGCAACTCGTGGCTGAAGTACTCCTTAAGGGAGTCTTTCGGAAAGACCATCGAGACCGGCTTCGTCATTAATGCCACACGATGGCCGGATAATGCTATGCGATTACCCAGCTCAAAATCATCCGAGTGATGGTTTGCCATCGTTTCCCAACCGCCGATTTTCTCGAGGTGTTTCTTGGATGTCGCCATGGTCCACCCGAAGGCGAACGCCAAGCGGCCCTCGATTTTCCTCGCCACCAGGGCGGCCGGAGCGGAGTCCATGTACATGCCCAAAGCGTCCAAATTTGATACTACGTTCCCTGTGCTCAGACTCTTGTAGAACGCAGTTACAGCGCCTACTTCTGGATCGGCGAAGGGAGCGATGACTTGTTTAAGATAATCGGGCTCCACACGCACGTCACTGTCACTCATCACCAGGAAATCGTACTTCGCAGTTCGGACTAACTGGCAAAGATTATTCACTTTGTCGCTCGTCCCCATGCGGGGAACGTTGGTAATCAAGCGGATGGAGCGCGATGGAAAATCGGCGCGCAGTTTTTCAATGATTGGAATCACCGGATCGGCAGGATCGGACACCGCGAAGACCACTTCGTACTCCGGATAATCGAGCTGGCAAAAACTAGCAAAATTTTCATAAGCTTCATGATCGAGGCCGCGGACAGGTTTCACGATGCTTGCAGCGGGCGTAAAAGGCGTTCTTGCTGGCGAAGCATTACGCAGTCCGCGGAAATAGCCGACTACGCAGTAAAGACAGAGGAGGTAGTAAATCAGGGGCAAGAGCGCAAAAAACAACACAGCAATAGATACAATCTGCAAAGCAACTCCTAAAAAAACAACCTGTGTAGAATCATTCTAACCTAAGGGGATTATAACTCACTTCTGTTTCGTCAAGCAGGAGGTATTATCTGTTCATGAACGATCGAGTAGCCGTAGGCGCGAATGGTTTCCACAGCTTCACTGCGACTCCCAGCGTCTAGTTGTTTCAGGATTCGATGGATGTGATTCCTCACGGTGAACTCAGAGAGGTTCAAGCGAGCAGCGATTTCCTTATTTGTGAGACCCTTAGCTACAAAAACCATCAATTGCTGCTGACGTATAGTAAGGTCCGGTCTCGTGGTCGAGCGCTTGACGGGCATCTCGTCGATCATATGAGCAACAAAACGGAATAAGGTGGAACAAAGTTGGGGAGGGCAGACGGCCTCCCCCCGGTAGACAGCACGCACAGCGGCAACGAGATCGGAAGCAGAAGCATCTTTCAACAAATAACCCATCACCCCGGAACGGACGGCGGCCATGAACAGTTCTTCCTCAGGTTCCATGCCGATGAGGACGGCCTTATAGGCAGGTTGTCCTCCAGTTTGGCAAGCAATCTTTGCCGCGGGCCAGGCCGTTTGAAAAGAGTCGAGGAGGAGAACATCGAATTGAGTCTCGTGTAGCTGAGACGGGGTCGGGTTGGCTCCCGCGTCGTCACCCACCACAGCAAGATCGGAGCGCTTTCTGAAGAGCCGAATCAGCGCTTCGCGTAGGAGGCGATTCTCCATCATCAAGAATACGCGGATAGAGCTATTGGGGACGGATTCGCTCATGGGTTCCATTGTTTACTCGGATGTTAGGTGTTCTAACCGACAACCATGGCACGATTACAAAAAGCACACCACCTGGTCACAATCTTAGTAGACGATAAGGTAGTCGGGTGCTCGCAGCGTGTCAAGTTAAATTAATCGATTCGCCATAGCCATTTGAGAAATGGTACTGCAAATTTTACTCATCTGAGAAAGAGTTGTTTTTATAGTGTTTTCTACCATCGTGGCCAAACTGGATTTCCCCCACAGGCTTCCCCATTAGGATATCAAGTCCCTCGACGACACTGTAAACCCTGGGGGACAAGTTCCACAACAGCCTAGGGTACTTTTGATTGGGTCATTCTTGGTATCCTGACCCAAGGTGTGCAGGTCCTTCCCAATAGGCCTTTTTTGAGTCTTCCCCTAACTAGCTGAAAAAACGGACACTTACCAACCGGCCCGTGGTGGACCGGACCGAACTAACCGTGCGCGGAGTACGCAATGGAAAAAGCTATCCGGGTCCTCGTGGCGAATCGTCCTCGGCTCATGCGAGAGCTCATACTCACAACGTTTGCCGATCAACCTGACATTGAAATTGTCGGGGAAGTCGGCGAAGAGTCGGAGATTTCAGAGTGCGTAAAGAGAACTCTTCCAAACTTCGTGGTCATCGCGCTCGACCACCCCGACAGAAGGCCAGCCATTTGCGACGAACTATTTCGTGAACATCCGGAGGTGCGCGTCATCGCAGTCGCTCCGGAAAAGAACTTCGTCGTCTACTACTGGGCTTCGCTCGATATTCATTCGAACGATATCGAAGCGTCGGAAAAAGGGATTTTGAGCGCGATGCGAACCAGGATGGTTGCGAATGGAGCAAATTGAACGATTTCATGCCCATCCCTCGGGGAGAATTTATGTTTGACTACAAAAAAATGAGCAGGCTAATAGGCTTGCTGGCTGTGGCTCTGTTGGTTGGCTCTCAGGCCTATCCACAACAGCAAACGCAGGGGAGCGCTGCGCAAAGTTCCAGAACGGAAAAGCCTGCGCGTGTAGCTTCGCACTCCGCAGATATCATCTCGGACAACCTCGACCGGGTGGCAGCCTCAGCCGAGCAGATCCTCGAAGTCGTCAGTAAAGAGGCTGGTTTGATGGTCGAGCTGAAGCGCCTTCTTGCCCAGGACGCCGGAGCGAGCGGGCAGATTCTGGAGGAGGGCGACTTAACGGACGTAGCGGTAGCCGAGCGCTTGCACTCAGACCTACGCGCCCGCGTGCTCGCAACACGCCTCTTGCAAAGATACGGCTACCTCGTACCACGGTTGAATCCTGATTCGGACCTGGGAGCAGAGCAAAAGCTCGTTCAACAAGAGCGGGCGCAAATCCTAGCGCGCGCCGCCGTACGCAGCGATCAGCAGGGTGAAAACTATCCGGCAGGCCAGAATGCAGCATGTGATCCCAGGCTCGGCACCGAGTGCGCATTCCCTGCCTCCCTACCGGAGGATCGCGAAAGTCTGCCGGTTGGTCCGACTACACCAGCGCGCACGCCACGTTCGCAAGCGCCGCTCCAGCGAACGGAAGAAGTCTCGCCGAATCAAAACACGCGACCGGATAGCACAACACTATCCGATGATCTACGCTCCGGATATCCGGCCAGCATGGGCTCCCTTGAATCCGTGCTCACTTCGACGCGTGCCGAGACGAATCAACTGAGCAGCGCACCGCGGATGCCAGGGTCCGGGAGCGGGAACAATCTTTCGCTTCCGCCCACCACGCAGCCAGATCTTCAATCACTCTCGACGTCAATGCCGAGCCAATCGTCTGCGGACATCGGGATGTCACGGTCAGACCGGACCTTCGAACGGTCCGTCGGAGGGCGAAATTCTGTTGCTGCAAGCACTGCCGCCGTAGAGCCGGTGAGGATGGTCCACCGGCCGAATCCATATGCGGATGTGCCGTCCCTCTATGACCTATACGTGCAGGCGGGGGCGACCAATCGGCCTCTTGAGAGGTTTGGCCTCGATGTTTTCCGTAAAGGGGCGACCAATCCAGACTATATCCCCATGGATCTTCCCGTTGGACCGAGTTATGTAGTCGGGCCGGGTGACAGCCTTTCGATCGACCTCTGGGGAGGAGTTTCGCAGCGTCTGCTCCGTACCGTGGATCGCGAAGGACGCCTAGCGCTCCCCGAGGCCGGACCGGTCCTGGTTTCTGGGCGGACGCTTGGAGAAGTGCAGGAAGCAGTGCAGCGCACTCTTAGAACACAATACCGGGACGTCTCGGCGGATGTTTCCCTGCTTCGACTGCGCTCCGTGCGTGTCTATGTGGTGGGCGATATCGCTTCACCGGGAGCGTATGACGTAAGCTCGCTTTCCACTCCGTTGAATGCGCTGTTTGTGGCGGGCGGCGTAACCCCGCAGGGATCTCTACGGCGGCTTCAACATTATCGCGGGAAGCAGTTACTCGAGGAGGTAGACGCTTACGATCTATTGCTCCACGGCATTCGGGGAGATTTGCAGCGACTTGAGAACGGCGATTCCCTGATGGTACCTCCGCTTGGTCCCGTGGTGACCGTGGAAGGCATGGTGCGCCGCCCGGCAATCTACGAGCTGCGCAATGAGAAAACGCTTCTGGATGTACTCGATCTTTCCGGAGGGATTCTTCCCGCGGCGGCACTACGGCATATTGAAGTCCAACGCCTGGTAGCGCATGAAAAACGCACGATGCTGAGCGTCCAAATCAACGAAACCAGTGATGCTGAAGCGGTTCGAACGCAAATGAGCGGCTTTGAAGTGCAGGATGGCGACGAGATTCACATTTTCCCGATCGCTCCTTACAACTCCGCGTCGATATACCTCCAGGGACACGTTTTGCGGCCGGGCCGCTACTCGTACAAGCCAGAGATGAAGCTAACGGACGTCGTGGCTTCCTATGCTGACCTGCTTCCGGAACCTTCGACACGTTATGCCGAGATCATTCGCCTCCATGCACCCGATTACCATCCGGTCGTCGAGACTTTTGATTTGGCGACGGCTCTAGAACATCCGGAAAAGGCCCCGAAGCTTGAAGCTCTCGATACCGTGCGCATCTTCGGGAAGTTTGATTTTGAGCCCGATCCCGAAGTGCTCGTCACCGGCGAAGTCCGCGCGCCGGGCCGTTATCGCAGCTCGGGCCAGCAGCATTTGCGCGACGCAATCTTTCAAGCCGGGGGAGTAACGCCGGATGCCTGGTTGGATTCGGCACAGCTATTTCGTTCGCAGCCCGATGGGACCACGCGAGTCTTTAGCATCAATTTAAACGATGCACTCGCGGGGGACCCTTTGAACAATGTTTTGGTCCAGCCGCGCGACCGGATCCTGGTGCATCGCCAGCCGGAACAAGTTTCGCCAGCAAGCGTGTACGTAAGAGGTGATGTGGCGCGGCCGGGACGTTATCCACTTGCAGCCAACATGCGCGTCTCCGACTTAGTTCAGTCCGCTGGCGGATTGCTGCGCAGCGCGAATCCCGATGCGGGGGACCTCACACATTATGCGATCCCTAACAATTCTTCAGGGCAGCGTACGCCGTCTGGGCAACAGGGTCTGAACCTGGCTGCAGCGCTCACAGGAAAAGAAGACCAGAATTTAATGCTCCACGACGGTGACGTGTTGACCGTGCCCCAACAGGCTGGCTGGAATGATATCGGCGCGACCGTCACCCTTCGCGGTGAAGTCCGCAAACCAGGTGTTTACGGCATCCGGCCAGGCGAGCACTTGAGTTCACTATTGAAGCGTGCTGGCGGGCTACTTCCAACAGCATATCCCCGCGCAGCCGTATTCGAACGAAACGAAGTTCGGGAACTTCAACAGCACAGTCGTCAGGAGCTGATCCAACGCCTTGAGCAGGAATCCACAGTCGTAAAGACTTCGGCATCCACAAGCGGAACGGAAGAAGCTGCACTCCAACAGGCAGCCATGCAGCAACGGCAGCGCGCGTTGGATGCCCTGCGGAGAGCCCCGGTATCGGGAAGGCTAGTTGTTCATGTTCGTCCGGACCGCAAAGAGTTTTCCGGTTCGCCCGACGATATCGAGCTTCGCGCGGACGATTCGCTGACAATTCCCAAGCAGCCCGGAGGTGTGCTGGTTATCGGGCAGGTTTACAACTCCAACGCCCTCACCTATACGCCGGGAAGAAATGCCGGCTGGTATCTCTCCCGCGCGGGAGGCCCGACGGGACTTGCGAACAAAGGGGGAATCTTCATTATCCGGTCCGATGGCTCGGTGACGGGTGGAAAGCAAGGGGGGCTGTGGTCGGGAGGTGTGCTCTCGTCGACGATAGGTCCTGGCGACACGATCGTCGTCCCGGAGAGACCGGTTCTAGGCAGCAATACATTGAAAAATGTTCTATCGGTAGCGCAGATCGCGTCGTCCGCCGCATTGGTTGCGGCTGTCGCCATTCCATGAGGATAGATGAACACGACACGTCTGATGGCGATTCTGGGAGCAACGTTGCTATATAGCGTTGGAAAGGTTAGTGTGTCGTACGCGCAGGGGCAAGCGACGGAGCCAGCAACATCGGAAAAGGTCTCTGGGAAGGACAACCCTTCTTCAAAGTCCGATGTGTCGTCGGTGGAAGCCAAGGCTGCGAGCAAAACGTCACAGGGATCGCAAACAGGCCTGGTGAAAAGGTTCATTGGTGATCAGCGAGAAATTTGGACGAGTCCTGCGAGACTTCGGTTCTCCGATACGGAGTGGCTTGTCCCTCTTAGTGGAATCACTGCCGGACTTTTCGTGACGGACCGCGATTTCAGCAAGCACTTGTCGCAGAATCCCACGACGATCAGTCATTACAAAACTATATCAAACGCCGGCGTAGCAGCCCTTGTTGGTGGGGCAGGCGGAATGTGGATGTTGGGCCACGTGAGCCACAATGAGCATTGGAGTGAGACCGGTTTCTTGGCTGGTGAAGCAGCGTTGAACAGTTTAGTCGCGGTCGAGTCCTTCAAGTACACGCTGCGGCGCGAACGACCGTATCAAGGCGATGGCAGCGGGTCTTTCTTCCAGAGTGGCGGCACTTCGTTTCCATCGGAGCACGCCGCCGCGGCGTGGTCTGTTGCAGGGGTAATAGCACACGAATACCCCGGTCCTTTTACCAAGATCATGGCCTATGGCGTAGCTTCTTTGGTCAGCGTCTCGCGCGTGAAAGCGCATCAACATTTCCCCTCTGACGTGGTTGTTGGCAGCGTGATCGGTAATCTCGTCGCACAACACATTTACAGCCGGCATCACGATTTTGAGCTTGGCGGCGGGGAATGGCGATCGATCAGCCAAATCTTTCGCGGCGATGGAGAACGTTCTCCGGCCAATCAGGGATCGCCTTACGTTCCGCTCGATAGCTGGATTTACCCGGCGCTCGATCGTCTCGCCGGCATGGGCTTGATTGACGGCGCATTTGCAGGCATGCGGCCTTGGACACGTCGGGAGTGTGCGAGGCTTCTCAGCGAGGCAGAAGACAAGGTAGGGAACATCGAAGGCGAAAACACGGAAGCACCGAAGCTGGTTTCGCTGCTGGAACGTGAATTGCTCCCCGCAACCGACGGCCCAGCTGGTGCTGACAACACGGCCTTTCGCGTGGAATCGATATATACACGCACGGAACACATTTCGGGAATGCCCCTGACGGATGGTTATGACTTCGGACAAACTCAGATCAACGACTTCGGGCGCCCCTATGGTGAAGGCTGGAACACGGCGAGCGGTTTCTCATCGTATGCCACCTCAGGCCGTTGGGTTGCCTACGTGCGCGGTGAAGTACAGACTGCGCCGAGCATTCCAGCACTTCCACTGTCGACCCGCGAAGTGGTTGCGGGATTAGATATATTACCCTTGCAACCTGCCACACCGCAACCAGCCGTTACGCAGGCGACGCTGCTCGATGCTTATGTCGGGCTGATGTTTTCGGACTGGCAGATTTCTTTCGGCAGACAAAGCTTGTGGTGGGGAACCGGCGAGGGCACCTCGTTGGAGTTGAGTAATAATGCTCAGCCCATCGACATGATTCGGATTACCCGCACGACACCTCTAAAACTGCCGAGTTTTCTCGGCTGGCTTGGACCCGTGCGAACCGAGTTTTTCCTCGGGCGACTATCGGGATACAAGTTTATCTTCAGTCCTCTTGGACTGATTGGCCAATGGGGTCAGGCACTGCCAGACCAGCCGTTCATGCACGGTCAGAACATCAGCTTCAAGCCTACACCAAACTTCGAATTTGGTTTTTATCGCACAACAATTTTCGGCGGGGAGGGCTACCCTTTCACAACGCACGCGCTGATTGCCAGCTTGTTTGACACCGGAAACTCGCCGGCCGGCGCTGCGAACAAGCCGGGCAAACGAACATCGGGGCTAGACCTCAGTTATCGGCTTCCCGGCTTGCGTAATTGGGTGACCCTCTACGCGGATGGGTTCACCTATGACGAGTTTTCACCAATTGCTTATCCCACTTGGTCAGCATGGCACTCAGGCCTCTATTTTTCTCACCTCCCGAGACTTCCAAAATTAGATCTTAGAGTTGAGGGTGTCTATACCGACGTCCCTAAGTTAGGCGGCGTGAATATCCCGGGCAGTTTCTATTTTAATGGTACATGGCGAAGCGGGTATACGAATGACGGCAACATCATGGGCAGCTGGGTTGGCCGCGGTGGACAAGGTGCACAGGCATGGACCAATTACTGGTTCAACGCGCGCAACCGGTTGCAATTCAATTTCCGGCACCCGACGGAAAGTCAGGAATTCATTCCAGGCGGTGGCACGCTGACCGATGTTGGCGTGCGCGGCGATTACTGGGTGCGCTCCTATCTCGGCCTTTCGACTTCGGTGCAATATGAGCGGTGGCTCTTTCCTGTGATTCAGCCAAACGCTGAGAGAAACGTGACGGCCGCGGTGGAGATCAAGTTTGCTCCACAAAAATTGTTCCAGCGTTCTACCGGAATGGTGACCCAAGCCGCCTCCAAGCCCGAGGGCCGACCGTGAGTTTCTCAAATCCGTGCGGCTGGTTGAGGATAGGTCTTGTAGCTCGTTTCATCGGCGCCGAAATGGGCGTGAACAGTTAGGATAGCGTGCCGGATGTTGTTGTAACGTATTGAATCTGATAGGGTTAGGTCACATTTATCCCTGTAAGTGACGGGGCGAAGCTGTGTGGATCCTATGGGAACCTTTGAATCAACAACAGTAACGCGGGCCGATTCGGCCAGCCTTGTCGTAGGGCGCGAGCCAGAGCTATCTGGCGCATGTGTCGAGCCGAGCTGGTACGTTGCCTACACCCGGGCGAACCACGAGAAACGTGTTGCCGAGCAGCTCAAGGGGCGAACGGTTGAGTACTTCCTGCCATTCTACAAATCAGTCCGCCGATGGAAAGATCGGCGCGTGCAGCTCGAGTTGCCGCTTTTCCCCGGCTATGTCTTCGTCCGTTTGCCGCTACGTGATCGACTGCGAGTGCTTGAGGTCCCGGGCGTAGTGCGTTTGGTAGGGTTCGACGGCCATCCAGCGGCTCTGCCCGAGAAAGAGATCGAAGCTCTGCGGCAAAGTCTCGCCCGGCAACTGAAGGTAAGACCGCATCCCTACCTAACGGTCGGTCGGCGAGTGCGGATCATGCGTGGGCCGCTGAGCAGCCTCGAAGGCATCCTCGTGCGCAAGAAAGGTAGTTTCCAAGTAATTGTTTCCATCGACTTGATCATGCGCTCGGTCATCGCACAAGTGGAACTGTCAGATCTGGAACTGGTCCAGTAAAGGACTTGCATGAGCACTAATCCTGCGCCTCAGAAGAGAATCACACCTGCCTCGCCCAGCAAACTGCACCGGCTGAATGAAGGGAGAAACAGCGGCATCAAGGTAGTGATCCTCGCCGGAGGATTCGGCACACGCCTCGCTGAGGAAACGTCTCTACGCCCCAAGCCCATGGTGGAGATCGGCGGCAAGCCCATGCTCTGGCACATCATGAACATCTATGGCAGCAGGGGATTCAAAGAATTCATCATCGCCTGCGGTTTCAAAGGGGAAGTCATCAAGGAGTATTTCCATAACTTTTTTGTGTACAACAGTGACCTGCTCGTAAATCTGCGCGATGGCTCGCACGAGATAGGCAATTCGAACACGCCAGACTGGCACGTACGGCTGGTGGACACCGGTCTCCATACGCTCACGGCAGGGCGCCTACGCCGCCTGAAGCCGTACTTAGCTGACGAGACTTTTATGGTCACGTATGGAGATGGTGTGGCCAACATTGACGTCTCGGCGCTGCTGGCATTCCATCGCGCTCACGGGCGTCTTGCGACGGTAACTGCCGTTTCGCCACCGGCTCGCTTCGGCAGCCTCATACTCGAGGACGACTTGGTGCGCTGCTTCTCAGAAAAGCCGCAAACCGGCGAGGGCCGGATCAACGGCGGATTCTTCGTCTTCGAATCCGCAGTTCTGGACTACATGGAACGCGACGACATGGCGCTCGAAGGCGAGCCACTCGAACGCCTCGCCGCCGAGGGTCAGTTGATGGCGTTTCGCCACACCGGCTTCTGGCACCCCATGGACACCTTGCGCGACAAGCAACTGCTGGAATCGCTCTGGGCCAGCGGCGAGGCCCCCTGGATGGTTTGGGACGGAAAAGCCAAAAGTGCGGGTGCGCTCTGATTTTCTCCGTGAACAACTCCTTCGCAGACTTCTACCGTGGCAAGACCGTTCTGGTCACCGGTCATACCGGCTTCAAGGGTGGTTGGCTCTCAGTGTGGTTGAAGATGCTGGGAGCTCGCGTAATCGGATTTTCTTTGCCGCCGGAGGAAGGCAGGCCAAGCTTTTTCGAAGCCGCGGACGTTGCACGGGACATGGTCTCTGTTTTCGGCGATATTCGCGACCTTCAAGCTTTGTCTGCTGTCATGCGCAAACATGAGCCGGAGATCGTCTTCCATAACGCTGCTCAGTCGCTTGTGCTGCGCTCCTATCGTGAACCCGTGAACACCTACGCCACCAATGTAATGGGCACTGTGCACGTGCTTGAGACCGTACGGACTACTCCCTCGGTCCGCGCCGTGGTCGTTGTGACCAGCGACAAGTGTTACGAGAACCGCGAATGGGTGTGGGGCTACCGGGAAGGCGAGCCGCTGGGCGGTCACGAACCTTACAGCTCCAGCAAAGGTTGCGCCGAACTGGTAACGGCCGCCTATCGCCACTCTTTCTTCAAGGAGAACGGAGGCGCGGCGGTCGCTTCCGTTCGGGCGGGAAACGTGATCGGCGGAGGCGACTGGGCCGAGGATCGCATTGTGCCGGACGTTGTGCGCGGCATTGCCTCCGGAAAGCCCATTCCCATCCGCCACCCCCGCGCCGTGCGACCCTGGCAGCATGTGCTTGAACCGCTCCGAGGTTACGTCATGCTGGGTCAACGGCTTTCAAGCGGCGACGCGCAAGCTTTTGCCCGAGCGTGGAATTTTGGCCCGCGAGACGAAGACGCTATCCCCGTGCGTGAGCTGGCCGAGCAAATTCTCACTTTCTGGGGAACTGGAGAGCTGGCCGTTCAGGAGAATGGCCAGGGTCCGCACGAGGCCGAATACTTGAAGCTGGATTGTAGCAACGCGCACACACGGCTTGGCTGGCGGAGCACGCTCAACATTGAGGAGGCAATCAAATTGACCGTCGAATGGTACAGAACTGCTCTGACTACGCCGACGGCTTCCTCTGCCATAACGGAATCGCAGATTCGCGCTTATGAAGATCGCTTCCGCCAGAGGGGTATTTCTGACGGAGAGGTGCCCGAATCTCTGCGCGCCGCATCTACGGGCAAAGATTAACAAGAGGGGTCACTGAAAATTCAAAATGGCAACTGAAAAACCATACATTCGGGTCTCCTACGGTCAAACAGTACACGGGGAAGAGGAAATCGAAGCCGTGGTAAGGGTCCTGCGCTCTTCTACCCAGATGGGCGTACATGTGCGCGAATTCGAGGAAAGGGTCGCGAAACTATTCGAGAAGAAGCAAGGAATCATGGTGAATTCAGGCTCGTCCGCAAATTATCTCGCGGTCGAGGTTCTGGGTCTTGAGCCCGGATGCGAGGTAATCACTCCCGCGCTGACTTTCTCCACGACAGTCGCCCCCCTGGTGCGGAACGGCCTCGTCACGAGCTTCGTGGATGTGGCTGAGGGTACCTACAACATTGATGTTTCCTTGATCGAAGAGATGATTTCCCCTCGGACCGCGGCCCTGATGGTGCCATCGCTTATTGGAAACTTGCCCGATTGGGATGCCATCCGGTCCCTCGCTGAAAAATATAAGCTAATAGTTATCGAAGATTCGGCCGACACCTTGGGAGCAACGCTCCGTGGCAAAAGCACTGGAGCGCGCTCGGAGATCAGCACCACCAGCTTTTACGGGTCGCATGTTATCAACTGCGCGGGAAACGGTGGCATGCTTTGCCTGAATGATGACAACCAGGCACGAAAAGCTCGACTTTTGCGCAGTTGGGGCCGCAGCTCGTCTTTGTTTGTGGACTCAGAAGCAGTCGAGAATCGATTCAACGTGGTACTTGAGGGAATTCCTTATGACGCCAAATTCGTCTTCGAGAAACTCGGCTACAATTTCGAACCTTCGGAATTGGGTGCGGCTTTTGGACTTGTACAGCTGCAGAAGCTCGAGCAAAATGTCCAGGCTCGGATAGCCAACTTCAACGCTCACCTAGATTTCTTCCGTAATTACGAAGACTGGTTCATTCTTCCGAAGCAGCAATCCGGCGCGCGAACTGGCTGGCTGGCGTTCCCGTTGACGATTCGTGACACGGCAATCTTTACCCGGCGTGATTTCCAAATTTTTCTGGAAAACCGTAATATTCAGACAAGGACGGTTTTCACCGGTAATATTTTGAGGCAGCCTTGCTTCACGGGGGTGAAACACAACAGAGCGCCGCACGGTTATCCTCAAGCGGACCAAGTAATGCGGGGGGGGGTCCTCCTTGCCTGCCACCATGGCTTGACAGCGGCGCAGCTGGAACACATCCACGAATCAGTTCGTGTCTTCGCCGCCCAATTCAGAAGGATTTCATCATGCGGCGCGTCCTGCTGACTGGCTCGACAGGTTTCGTTGGGCGCCATCTTGCCTCCGCGCTGTTGAACCAGGGACTCGAAGTCCATCTCCTGATTCGTCCCAACTCCAATCGAGCCCGGGTTCAGACGCTACCGGGCGCCCCGGTGATTCATGTTCACGATGGCACAATTGGGGGGATGGTTCAGATTGTACAGCGTGCGGCTCCCGACACCGTATTTCATTTGGCGTCCCATATCGTGGCTGAGCACCAGGGCGAGGACATTGAACCGCTTATTGAGTCCAACATCTTGTTGGGCGCCCAACTCCTGGAAGCCGCAGCGCGAGTGGCCACCCCCCACTTTGTCAATACGGGGACATTTTTCCAGCACTATGAGGGTCGGGGCTACAGCCCGGTGTCTTTATACGCGGCAACGAAGCAGGCATTTCAGGACATCCTGCAGTATTACGTCGAATCCACCTCGGTTGCGGCGATCACTCTGACACTATTTGACACGTATGGCCCGGACGATTCTCGGCCGAAGCTCCTTAACCTACTCATGCGGGCAGCAAAGGACGGAAGCCCATTGCTCATGTCGCCGGGCGAACAAGAAGTGGATTTGGTTTTCATCGACGATGTAGTCCGGGCTTTTTTCCGTGCGGCAAACATCCTCGAGACCTCGGGGAAAGAGTTCTCTGGGCGCACATTTAGTGTTGATACCGGTAATACGCTTCCATTGCGCGAGGTGGTAAGAATCTTTGAGTGCGTTACAGGATATCATCCTTGCATTCAATGGGGCGCGCGTCCCTACCGCCCGAGGGAGGTGATGACTCCCTGGAAGGGCGAGACCTTGCCGGGCTGGAAACCTACGGTGGATCTCGAAAGGGGTATTCGTCTGACCATATCGTCCCAACAGGTGGAAGTGGGCCCCGGTGGCAGCTCCTAGGACCTAGCGACCATGTCCGGCCAAAGCAAAAAACTGCTATCGATCGTTGTCCCGGTGCTGAATGAGGAGTCCAATGTCGAGCCCTTTTACGGCAGAGTGGTCTCGGTACTCTCGCGCATGTCGGACTGCTTTGACTACGAGCTAATCTTTACGGACAACCACAGCTCGGACGACACATTTGAGAAGTTACAGGCACTGGCGACACAGGATTCAAGTATTCGCGTCATCCGTTTTTCCCGTAATTTCGGGTACCAGCGGTCCTTGCTTACTGGCTACACGTACGCCACGGGAGATGCCGCTGTCCAACTTGATTGCGACCTTCAGGATCCGCCCGAGTTGATCCCGGAGTTTGTGCGCAAATGGGAAGAAGGATATCGGGTGGTGTACGGCATCCGCGCAGAGCGACAAGAGAGCTGGTGGATGAACACCACGCGAAAATTCTTCTACCGACTGATTGATTTTCTCAGCGAAGATCACCTGCCGCACGATGCTGGCGATTTTCGATTGGTCGACCGTCGCGTTTTGGACGAACTGAAAAAGATCGATGACTCTCAGCCTTATTTACGTGGCACGATTGCAGCTTTGGGGTTCGATCAGATCGGCGTTCCGTATGATCGAGCTGAGCGGCAGCGTGGGCAAGGAAAGTTTTCCTTCGGTGAACTGATGGGCCTGGCACTCGACGGCATTCTCAACCATTCGGTAGTCCCATTGCGAATTGCCACCTACCTGGGATTGACCGTCTCTGTACTCACCTTTTTGGCGATCGGCGGCTATGGTATCGGACGCCTGTTCTTTGGCATGGATTGGCCTCCAGGTTTTGCCACCCTCACCATCATGGTCCTGGGCTCGCTTAGCTTGAATGCACTGTTCCTGGGGATTATTGGCGAATATCTAGGACGCATTTATCGCCAAGTCAAACGGCGGCCGGTGACTATCGTGGAACGCGTAATCAACGCCGTTGCCACCCGACCGGAAAATACTCAAGACTCTCATCTCGTCGCACGGAACCGATGAAGGTTCGGAATCGATGCGGTCAAGATTCTTAGTCTTTCATGAATAGCAAAACACGTTTCAGCGGCCTTGGCGGAATGTGGAAGAGGTCTTCTCGATTCGCGTTGTTCGGTCTTCTGACAGTTGCAGGACCCTGTCTGGCAGCATCTTTTCAAGTTGCCAACGTCGAGCAAGGCTCGAGCAAGCCATGCGTAGATTCCCTCACACCGACGAGTCTTTCTGAAAGTCGTGCCATTCAGCAG
>Ga0210399_10000095_pt1 | contig 65009 bp, 55 predicted proteins | sample IncBWC14MmetaG_FD_150865 | JGI IMG/M metagenome (GOLD analysis project Ga0210399, IMG submission 150865) | Forest soil microbial communities from Barre Woods Harvard Forest LTER site, Petersham, Massachusetts, United States - Inc-BW-C-14-M | ecosystem: Environmental > Terrestrial > Soil >...
GCCCCCCGATTCGGAAACCAAGCGCCACCTGTTGGGACGCATTTCCTTCTTGGAATGTGTACACGGCAGCAAATGCCAGGCTTCAACTGGAGGGGATACGTTAATACCGATAGTAACCAGAAAGCAAGTCGTTACAAGTATGGTCTAAAGGTATACAGAAATCATCACAAATTCGGCCAACCCTGACCGCCTGCTTAGCTGGTCGGACAAGTGACTTTCGCCGCGTGGTAGGAGAACCCGCCCTATCTGCATTTGTTCCGGACACACCTTTGCGACGGACCTGATCCAACAACGCGTGAGTCTACTAGCGAGTTTGATCCTTGCATTTCTCAGCGGCTTCGCGGTCCAGATTGCGACATGACGCAACGGCCGGACGGGGCAAGCCCTGCCCCTACGGGAATGCAGAAAGACTTGTGGGCCTGGCGAGGAACCGTTTGAACGAAAAAAGAAGAAGGGAGGCGGGCCAGGTCGTCCCGCCTCCCGATTTCCCCTTTCGGGGAAGATCCGGCTAGCCTGACGGAGGGCGGCCAGCCGGTCGTGTGTTGGCCTGGGTATGAAACCCCTGAAAGGCGAAAAAAGTTACGCTCGGATGAAAAAAAAATAGGTAGAATCCGCGGTGCGGCGCAGCCGCACGTCCACCCTCGCTCTGCTTATGCCACGTCCCTCACACTTGAGTCCCGATAACATATTGCGTTTTCTGCAGGTTAGAAGAGATCCGGCTTCGACCGAGGATATTGCCCGGGGGTTGCATGTGCGGAAGGCGGATCGGCGGCCGTTGATCAACATGCTCACCAGCCTGAAAAAGAGGGGCGCGATCGGGGAGCTGCCAGGCGGGAGGTATCACCTGGCGGGGTCGAAGCCCGAGCGCGAGGCGCAAAGTCAGAGTGGCCGGTCTTCCAAGCCGACAGCTGCTGGAGAGGGTGCTCCCCGGCGAGACGAGATCGCCGGGCGGCTGGTGCTGCACCACGACGGGTACGGCTTTGTTGTGCCGGATACCCCGCAGCCGCAGTTTGCCGGGGACATTTTTATCCCTCGGGATTCCGTGGAAGATGCGATGCACGGCGACCGGGTGGTGGCGAAAATCCTGCGGGCGGGTTCCGGGCCGGGGCCGCAGCGGGCTGAGGGGCGCATCGTGCGGGTGCTGGGGCGGGCGCATCCCACGGTGGTGGGCCAGTTTCGCTACGGGCCGCGCGGTAACAGCGTGTTGCCGTATGACGCGCGGATGCAGCACGCGATTGAGATTCCTCCTGGGCATGAGCTGACGCCGGAGTTGGCGAAGAAACTGGGCTTCGGTATCAGCGATGACCGCGGCGCGCGTGGCAAGCGCACGGCGCATATCGACGTGCTGGACGGTGCTGTCGTCAATGTGGAGTTGCTGCGGTATCCGCGCGGCGGGGCGGCGCCGACCGGGCGGGTGATCGAGATTTTGGGGCGGCCCGGGGATCTCGGCGTCGATATCGAGATCATTATTCGGAAGCATAATCTTCCGCATGTTTTTCCCGGGGAGGTCTTGGAGGAAGCGGAGCGGCGGGCTTTGCCGGTTTCGGACGCGGATCGAGCGGGACGCGAGGATTTTCGGAATTTGCCGATCGTGACCATTGATGGCGAGACCGCGCGCGATTTTGACGATGCTGTTTACGTGGAGAAGCGCGGAGACGGCGGATGGCACCTGCAAGTGCACATCGCGGACGTGGCGCACTACGTGCGGACGGCGATGCCGCTGGACGGCGAGGCGCGGCTGCGGGGGACGTCGGTTTACTTTCCGGATCGGGCGGTGTCCATGCTGCCCGAAGCGTTGTCGAATGGGATGTGTTCGCTGAAACCGCAGGAAGACCGGCTGGTGATGAGCGCGCTGATGGACTTCGATGCCGCGGGAAATATGCGGGGCGCGCGGATGACCGCTGGGGTCATTCGGTCTGCCGAGCGCATGACGTACACCAACGTCAACAAGGTGATTGAAGGCGATGCCGAAGCCACGGCGCGGTACGCTTCGCTGGCGCCGCATTTTCGCAACATGAAGGAACTTGCGCTGCTGCTGAATGCGCGGCGCAACGAGCACGGGTCGATCGATTTCGATTTGCCGGAACGCGTGATTGAATTCGACGATCAGCAGAAGATGATCAGCATCGGACGGAGCGAGCGGAACATTGCGCACCGTTTGATCGAGGAGTTCATGCTGGCGGCGAATCGGGCGGTGGATGGGTATTTGTTGAAGCGGGGGATCGCGTCGCTGCATCGGGTGCATGAGAAGCCGGATGCGAAGAAGGTTTTGGAGTTCGAGGAGTTGGCGCGGGCGTTTGGGTATTCGCTGGGTGTGGAGAACTTGCACCAGCGGGAGGTGGCGGTGCGGCATGGGCGTGTGCCTGCGCCGGCGAAGGCGGGGCGGCCCGATTCCTATGGGCACGGGCGGGAGCGGGGGATGCGCGTGGCTTTGCCGGGTGCATCGGCGGACCTGCGGATTACGCCGCAGCATTATCAGCGACTGGTGAAGAAGATCGCCGGGAAGCCGGAAGAGCGGATTATTTCTTACTTGATGCTGCGATCGCTGAAGCAGGCGAGGTATGCTGCTGATCCGTTGGGGCATTTTGCGCTGGGATTTGAGGAGTACACGCATTTTACTTCGCCGATTCGACGGTATCCCGATTTGATTGTGCATCGGACCTTGAAGTGGGCGCTGGAACATCCTCACGAAGTCGCGCCTGCTGCGCCGAAACGGGCTTCGGATGCTGAGGCGGTTGTGTACTCTCACGGCCAGTTGGAGGAGATTGCGGCGGAGTCGTCGGAAGCGGAGCGGCGCGCGGCTGGTGCTGAACGCGAGTTGATGGACTGGAAGACTGCGCAGTTTATGGAGCAGCATCTTGGCGAGGAGTATGAGGGGTTGATTATTTCGGTGCAGAAATATGGATGCTTTGTGGAGCTATTCGAGGTGTTTGTGGAAGGATTGCTGCCGATCAACGCGCTGGAGGAGGCGGCGGGGGCGCGGTGTATGTATCGCGAGAAGGACCATGCGATTGTTGCGATGCCCGGCGGAGATGGGCGGCGCGGTGGAGGCGGCCGCGGAGGGCAGCGTGGCCATGGCGCGAAGCCGAAGCAGCTAATGTGGCAACACGGGGATCGTGTGCGGGTGCGCGCGGAACGGATTGATCCGACGCGGCGGCGGGTGGAGTTTGCGCTGGCAGCCGATACAACGTAGCACCCAGCGGAAGAAAAACGTTGTTCGCCGGGCTCAAGCCCAGCGGCTATAGGTGACCATCTCTGCTATTCTGGAGGGTCGGCAAGCGCTTGCGACGTGGATCTGGTGCTTGCGCGGATATTTCAGAGAAAGGAATTACCCATCGTGAGTTCGACTACTGTTACCGAAAGTGTGAAACGCAATTACAGCGGCGTGAAGCGCGCCTACAATTTTAATGCGGGGCCGGCGGCTTTGCCGCTTTCGGTGCTGGAGCGCATTCGCGAGGAGTTGCTGGATTGGCGCGGGACCGGCATGTCGGTGATGGAGATGAGCCACCGGTCGCCGGAATTTGAAGGCATCAACGCGGCCGCCGAAGCTGGGCTGCGCAAGCATTTGTCCATTCCGGAAGAGTACGCCGTGCTATTTCTCCAGGGTGGCGGGAGTTTGCAATTCGCGATGGCGCCGATGAACCTTGCGCTGGCGGGGAAGCCCGTGGACTTGATCAATACAGGCATGTGGACCGCGAAGGCGCTGGGTGAATTGAAGAAGGGCATCCTGCACACCGTCGCGGCGTCCACCGAAGGTGAAAAGTTTGTACGACTGCCGCGCAAGGACGAAATCAAACTTTCGGCTGAGCCTTCTTACGTGCATATGTGCACTAACAATACGATCGAGGGCACGCAGTGGCACTCGCTGCCGGAAACTGGCGGCGCGCCGCTGGTGGCGGACATGTCGTCGGACATCGCCTCGCGGCCTGTGGACGTTAAAAAGTTTGGGATGATCTTCGCCGGGGCGCAGAAGAATCTTGGGCCTAGCGGGGCGACCGTGGTCATTATTCGCAAGGACCTTGCAGAACGCGCGGACAAGAACCTGCCTACGATTCTGCAATACCGCACGCACATCAAGGAGAAGTCGCTCTATCACACGCCGCCGACGTTCGCGATCTATATCATCGGGCTGGTGATGGAGTGGATCGAGGCTGAGGGGGGCATCACCGCGATCGAAAAGCGCAATGATGCGAAAGCCAAGATGCTGTATGACGCCATCGATTCCAGTAGCGGTTACTACGTTTGTCCGGTTGAGAAGGCTTCGCGGTCGCGCATGAACGTGGTGTTCCGGGTGGCTGACGGCGACGAAGCGAAGGAAAAGAAATTTGGGAAGGATGCGGAAGCTGCAGGGATTGTGGGGACGCCTGGGCATCGGTCCGTCGGCGGGATGCGCGTGTCGCTTTACAATGCGGTCACGCCGGAGGCGGTGAATGCGTTGGTCGGCTTCATGCGCGAATTCCAGCGTACGAACGGCTGAGTCGAGCTTGCTGTCGGCTTCGTGTTCGTGTTTACGCCGGGAGCGGCAAGCCCCTGCCCCTACAAAATAGGAACGGGCTTGCTCGCTTGGAGGCGGACAAGCCCGTGTTTATTACGCCTTCCGATTTAGATAGCCTGCCAGCGGTGCGCCTTACGCCAGATCGAAGAGCAGGACTTCGGCGTCTTTCACTCCGGTTAGCTCGACTGCTTTTTCGGCGGAGATTGCAGCGCCGTCGCCGGTGTCGAGCGGTTTGCCGTTTAGTTTGACGGAGCCGCGGGCTACCTGGACGTAGGCGTGGCGGTCGGGCTTCAGGGCGTGCTTTACGGAATCACCTTCGCTCAGCACCGTGGCATACAACTCGTTGTCCTGGCGAATCTTGACCGAGCCTTCGCGGCCGTCTGGCGAGGCGATCAGGCGGAGTTTTCCGCGCTTTTCGGCTTCGGTGAAGTTTTTCTGATCGTAAGCCGGCTTGTGGCCGCGCTTGTCGGGCATCATCCATATCTGGTACAGGTGCACGGGGTCGGTCTTCGACGCGTTGAACTCGCTGTGCGTCACACCGGTGCCCGCGCTCATGTATTGAATGTCGCCGGGCTTGATTACAGAGCCGTTGCCCATGCTGTCTTGATGCTGAAGGGCGCCTTCCAGCACGTACGTTACGATTTCCATGTCGCGGTGCGGGTGTGGCGGAAAGCCGCCGCCGCCGGCGACGCGGTCATCGTTCATTACGCGCAGGGTGCGAAACTGGACGTGCTCGGGATCGAAATAATCGGCGAACGAAAACGTGAAGTGGGTGTCCAGCCAGCCGTGGTTGGCGCGCCCGCGGTCGTCGCTCTTGCGAATGGTAATCATCAGGAACCTCCAAGGTCGATGAATCGAACGGGGACATAATACTCGTTATAACGACTATTGTCAAGAGGCATATTTAGCGGCCCGCTCCATCCGGCTTTCCGGCCCCTATCCCTTTAGATTCAGGCACTTGTTTGGCCCTGTTCGCCCGGCCATTCACGGCGGTGCCCCTTTGGTGTAGAGTAGCTGAGCAGCAAGGCTTTCGCCTCGCTTGCCTCCAAGGATCGGCTAATGGACTCCTCGACAACCTCCGCGACGCAAACGAGAAAGCCCGAGGCTTCTTCGGCTCCGCGCGAAACCCTGACCGTCACCGACAATCGCACCGGCAAGTCCTACGAAATTCCCATTACCCACGACACCATTCGGGCCATGGACCTGCGGCAGATCAAGGTGAATGCCGCCGATTTTGGGATGATGAGCTACGATCCGGCGTTCAATAACACCGCGTCCTGCATCAGCAAGGTGACTTATATCGACGGTGATGCCGGGATCCTCCGGTACCGGGGCTACCCGATCGAGGACCTCGCGGAAAAGAGCACCTATCTCGAGACCGCCTACCTGCTCCTGCACGGCGAGCTACCTAACGCGGAGCAGTTGAAAACCTGGACGTACAACATCACGCATCACACGTTCATCCATGAAAGCATCAAGAAGTTCCTGGACGGATTTCACTACGACGCCCATCCGATGGGCATGATGATATCCACGATCGCGGCGCTTTCTACCTACTATCACGACGCCAAAGACATCTTTAGTGTCGATTCGCGGAAAAAGCAGACCTATCGCCTGATCGGGAAGATGCCGACGATCGCCGCATTCTCGTACCGACACTCGCTGGGGATGCCATTTGTCTATCCGGACAACGAGCTGAGTTATCCCGGCAATTTCCTGAACATGTTGTTCCGCACGAGCGAGGCGCGCTATCGCGCCAATCCGATCCTGGAGCACGCGCTCGATGTGCTGTTCATTTTGCATGCCGACCACGAACAAAACTGCTCCACCAATACGATCCGCGGGGTCGGAAGTTCGCATGTCGATCCGTATTCGGCGACAGCCGCGGCGATTGCCGCGCTGTATGGGCCGCTGCATGGCGGAGCCAACGAAGAAGTCGTGCGCATGCTGATGGAAATCGGCTCGGTGCAAAAGGTTCCGGAGTTCATCAAGCGAGTTAAAGCGGGCGAAACGAAGCTCATGGGCTTCGGTCACCGGGTGTACAAGAATTACGATCCACGCGCACGCATCATCAAGAAAGCTGCTTACGAAGTTTTCGACCTAATGGGAAAGAATCCATTGCTGGAGATCGCTCTCGAGTGCGAGCGCATCGCTCTGGAAGACGACTACTTCGTGAAGCGCAAGCTGTACCCCAACGTGGATTTCTACACCGGGCTAATTTACCAATCGATGGGCTTTCCCTCGACGATGTTTCCGGTGCTGTTCGCAATCCCGCGTACCTCGGGCTGGATCGCGCAGTGGGAAGAGATGCTGCTGGATCCTGAGCAGAAAATCGCGCGGCCGCGGCAAATCTATCTCGGCCACGACACGCGCCACTATGTACCGATCGACCAACGTAGCTAGACGTCTGGCCTGAATTAACCCCGTTATCATTTTTGGATACCCGGCCGCTCGCGCCGCTCGACATTCGACCCCGGCGGGGTATAGTTGAGCGAGTGAGGTTGGCATGTCTCAAGTCACGAACACGCCGATAGGTACGGGGGCTCGACGCCGCAGTCAACGCGTCCTGATGCAGGTTCCCGTGCGCATTCGTGGCACGGACGCGCAGGGCAAAGCGGTTGAAGAAGAAACCGAAACGCTTGCCATCAATGCACACGGTGCGCTGGTTCTGCTACAGTCGCGGCTCACCAGCGGAAGCAAGGTGCAGTTGCAACACAAGAAGACCGAGGAAGAGCACGAGTGCCACGTGGCTTTTCTGGGCCCAGTGCGGTCAGGTAAAGCGGAAATCGGACTGGAATTCTCTTCACCGCATCCGACATTCTGGCGCGTGGCCTTCCCCCCGGAAGATTGGACACCCAGGCACCCCGAGGCGCGCGGACCCTCCCGAGCGCGCGCAGACGTCACGGAAAAGTAGGCTCCGCAACCCAGGCTTTTGTGATTTCCTTCCTCAAAAGGGCGACCGACAGCCGCCCCGTCAATCTTTACAAGAATAAATACGTCAGACGAAGCGGTGGGTGGGCGTTGTCGTCTTTCAACCCGCTGCGAACCTGCGATCGCTGCTTTGGAGATTGGCCGGTCTAAAGACCGGCCACTACATTCTATACGATCAATACAGGTGGAAATATCCGTCATGGTGGCCGATTTGTACTTGCACTCCGAAGAGATCGGTCAGACTCGCCGCGGTCAGGATTTCATCCTTGGGGCCGTCGGCGACGACGTGGCCTTCCCTCAGCAGCACGACTCGCTCGATTTCTGGAATAATTTCCGCGACATGATGGGTCACCAGTAAGATGCCCAGCCCTGATTGGGCAAGCTCCCGCATGGTGTCGCGCAACTGCACTTGGGCGGCGATGTCCAGAGCGTTGCTGGGCTCGTCGAACAGGAGCGCCTGTGGATCGTGCACCAGAGCGCGGGCGATCAGCGTGCGCTTGGCTTCGCCGGAGGACATGTGCGCTACGGAGCGTTCGGCCAGGTGCGCGATGCCCAAGCGTTGTAGGGCGGCATCGCTACGTGCCAATAATTCTGGATTTGGGGAATGATGGGGAAAGATGCGGGTGCTGCTGAAAAATCCGGACATTACCACGTCGCGGCCGGTCGCGTCGGTGGTGCAGGAGGCGAGTAAGTCCGGCGAAACAATGCCGAGGAGGGACCGCAACTCAAAGATGTTCCAGAGGTCGCGGCCGAGAATGGAGATCGACGAACCCTCGTTTGCCAGCGGATAGCACTCGCGGGTGATGGTCTTGATCAGCGTAGATTTTCCGCACCCGTTCGGGCCCAGAATGCAAATATGTTCCCGGGCGTCGATGCGCAGGGTAACGTCTTGGAGCGCGGGGCGCTCGCCGCGCATTACGGTGATGTGGTTCAGCGACAGGAGCGCGGGCTTGCCAGGTTCCACAGGGACCAACGGCAACCTCCAGAGATGAGCGGGCTCATATTTTAGCCGACGGCCCGCGCAGACACCCAATAATTGCTGCCCGCCAACTTCACAAGAAACGGGATCTGACGGAAGGACGGACACATACGTCCCTTCTTGTTCTGATCGGTGAGCAAAAAATCGAGAGTCGGTGCGAATCTAACCAAAAGGAGGTGAAAACCGAGGCTTTCACCTCCCGGGGTGGTGGGGTGATACAGGCCAAATCCCTCGGCGGCTTGCAGCCTGCCCTGCCAGACAGGCCTGCTGCCTCACTCGCGTGATGCGCGCCGCATCGTGGTAAGAGACTTACCACCAGAGGGCATGTGTCGCGGTTTTTAGCATCTCGGACGCTGCGTGTCAACGCGAAACTCCGGCTAACGATATGGTTATCGTGGGCCTTCGCACGGACTTGCAGACGCGTCGTAACCCCTTGCGGTTACGGTTTTTGCCGAGGTGGTGGGCATCGGTGCTGCACCCCTGCAAGGTGTATGCGGCGTTGGTTGACTGGAAGGTCGGCTTCGCTTCAATCGCCAGAAGCGTATCCGGCCATGGCGCGGAGCGGCAGAAATCCGGAGGTGGCCTTTCGCGGAGCGGGGCCGCGCCTGTGGGCAGCGGACGTGTTTCGGTCAGTACGCCGTGGTTTCGGCCGCAGGGTTTCTTCCAAGGTCTCTCGGAGACGGCGGCGCGCGCGAAATAGGCGCAGGCGCACGGCGACAACGGAAATCTGCAGGCGGTCGGCCACTTCCTGAGAAGAATAGTGCATGACGTCGCGCAACAGGCACGCTTGCCGGAGATCCGCGGGTAGCTTAAGGATGGCATCGGCCAACATGCGCCCCATTTCGCGGCGAGCGCAGCGCTCTTCGGGATTGTCGTCGCGGGCAGCGATGGCGCTGCCTAGCGTCTCCTCCGTTGAGCCGCGGGGTTCTTCCAGGGAGAGGAGTTTGCCGTCGCGGCGCTGGCGCAGGACATCGATGGAGGTATTGCCTGCGATGCGTGCCAGCCACGCCCGAAAGTCGTCAGCGTTCTCATCCTGGTTACCGGAGAATTGCTCGAGGCGCGACCAGGCTTTGAGTAGGGCTTCCTGGCTCACATCTTCGGCATCTGCGGGATTACCGGTCAGCCGACGGGCCCGCTGGGTGATGGTGGACACGTAGGGAGATATCAGCTCCGCAAAGGCTTGGGAGTTGCCCTCGCGAGCCCGCGACAACAGGCCGCGGCGGGAACAACCGTCGAGGCCGGTCATTCCGGAATAAAATGTGACTGGTGCAGCGCTCATGGTGACGAACTAAATCGCAGGCCAATCGCCACCCTGCCATTCGCCGTATATACAAGATTTATAAAGAGATACTTAACCTGACATTGAACAGAGAACGCCTTAGAATCGACCGCTTATGGGACGCTTTGTCGCGAAACCGGTCATCTGCTGAAACTTCATTGAGCTGCCAACATTGCGGCACTAGCCGACTTCATCATAATTTGGCAATTTGCGCGGAAAGACGCGGACGTCAGCATTTGCAAACATATGAGGGCTACCCCTCTCCAAACTATTTGCCATGCGGGAATCGAAGCGCACTGGGCAAAATCTGCCGCGTAACCCAAACGCGCGCTACAGGGCTTCCCTGCTTTCCCAAGCCCGCCCCAACCCGTATACTCGCACGCAAGAGCTATTGTGCCCGATGTTGTGCGGTGGTCGTTGAGCCGTTGCACGAAGGAGAGCCGTCTTGAGACAGAAAAATACCTCGCGCGCTGTGGCGTCGGAAGTCGTGGACCGCGCCGACAGTTTCGCAGCCGCGTTTTTTGCCTTGAAAAGAATTTTCGCGCCGCACGTGAAGCATCTGAACGTCAATGCTGACACCCGCAGTCGCTTTTATCTGGAGACGAAAGCACCTACGTACAAGGGCAAGCCGCTTTTCTTCGGCGCGGTGATCTCCGGCAGGGCGTACGTGAGTTTCCACCTCATGCCGCTGTACTGGGACGAATCGCTGCGCAAGAAAGTGTCTCCGGAACTCAAGAAGCACATGCAGGGGATGTCGTGCTTCAATTTCAGCGGGCCGGAGCCGGTGCTATTTCGCGAATTGGCGAAGCTGACCACTGCGGGCTTGGCGCTGTACCGGCGCAAGAATCTTTTATAAGGGTTAGCTGGGGCAACAACCAAGGATCGTTGGCACGATTTCGCTCATAGAGAGCATTGCGACTTTGCCACGGCTCCGGTACCACCCTGGAGAAGCCATTAAGTAGATTTAGATCTACGCATTAACCTGTAGTTTCCTGCATCCCGCCAAGTTCGATAGCCTCGTATTAACAAATCGTGTAACGCTTGCATCGCTGCAAACATCTGCACAATGCGAGTACAAACTGCGCCTCGCTCGCGCAAATGACCCACAGGGAGCAACGCATGAGCAAGCATGAAGGAAAAATAGCAGTCGTCACCGGAGGCAATAGCGGCATCGGCCTCGCCACAGCCAAAAGACTCGCAGACGAAGGCGCCTACGTATTCATTACCGGCCGGCGCCAGGCTGAACTCGACGCCGCCGTAAAGCAAATCGGCAAGAATGTGACCGCGGTGCGGGGCGATGTCGCCAATCTGGCCGACCTCGATCGTCTCTACGACACGGTTAAGCAGCAAAAAGGGCGCATCGACATTCTCTTTGCCAACGCCGGCGGTGGAGAGTTTGCTCCCCTCGGATCCATCACCGAGGAACATTTCGACAAGACCTTCAACAGCAACGTCAAAGGACTTCTCTTCACTGTGCAAAAAGCCTTGCCGTTGATGAAAGACGGCGCTTCCATCATTCTCAACGCCTCGATTGTTTCGATGAAGGGAATGCCGGCGTTCAGCGTGTACAGCGCAACCAAAGCCGCTGTTCGTTCGTTCGCGCGCTCATGGACCGTGGACCTCAAGGACCGCCACATTCGCGTGAACGCGGTAAGCCCTGGTCCGATTGAAACTCCCGGTGTCAGCGGTCTCGCAAAGAACGCGGAAGAGGAAAAGCAAATCAAAGCCGGCCTCGTTAGCGGCGTACCCATGGGCCGCATGGGCACCAGCGACGAAATCGCCAAGGCCGTCTCCTTCCTGGCCTCCGATGACGCCAGTTACATCGCGGGCATCGAACTGTTCGTCGACGGTGGCTACGCCCAGGTCTAGTTTTTCTATTCGTGTTCTCATCCTGTCTTTGGGTCAACTTGTCGCGTTTCATCGGTGGGGCAACCGATCTGAGGATCGGCCACTGCTGATTTGCTTTACGGGCTGAGTGCTGTGTAGTAGGCTGCGCGCACAATGTGAGAATTCTCAGCGCGAAGGGGAACTCCATGAAGCGTTCACTTTATTTAGCCGGACTTCTGCTGCTCTCGGCGGTCTGCGCGTCCGCGGCGGACGACCTGTTCGACATCAAGCCGATTGCTGACGGAGTTTATGCGGCCATCGCCAAGCCTGCGTACAAGGTGAACTGTAACGCGGCGATTATTTTGTTCGACGACAGCGTGCTCGTTGTGGACACGCATTCGAAGCCTTCGGCGGCGCGTGCGCTCATCGAGCAGATCAAGAAACTCACGGACAAGCCCGTACGCTACGTGGTGAACACGCACTTTCACTGGGACCACTACCAGGGCAATCAGGCGTATCCCAGTTCGTGGCCTGCGGGCGTGGAAATCATTTCGTCCGAGGCTACGCGCTTGAATATTGAGCAGCGTGGCATTCCGCGCGTAAAGCATGAGATCACCACGATGCCCCAGGAAATCGAAAAGCTGAAAACAGATTTGGCGGCGGCCACCGACCCGAAACAAAAGCAGGAACTGCAGAGCAATTTGTCCCAGGCGCAAGACTATTTCGCGGAACTCAAGAGCATGCAGGTGGCTTTGCCGACGCTCACCTTCGACCACAGCCTGATCTTGCACCGCAAATCGCGCTCCGTGGAAATGTTCTGGCTGGGCAATGCGCACACCAATGGCGACGTCTTTGTGTACCTGCCGAAGGAAAAGATACTGGTGACCGGCGACGCGCTCCACGGCTGGACGCCGTTTATGGGGGACAGTTATCCGTATGATTGGATCACCACGCTCGACAATGCCGAGAAGCTGGACTTCGACCAGGTGCTTGGTGGCCACGGGGACGTTATGCGCGGGAAGGAAAAGTTCGAGCTGTGGAAGCAATATTTCCGCGATTTGATGGACGAGACGGCCCAAGCCTATTCCAGCGGCGCCAGTCTTGAGGAAGCCCAAAAGCAAGTCGCGAAGGTGCTGGTGCCGAAATATGCCGCGAAATTCGACCCGGCCTTCCCGAAAAGCGTGATCGCCAACATTACCAAAGCCTACGAAGTCATCGCCTTCGCGAATTGAAAATCGAGCCTGAGTTTCCGCCAGACGACGGTCTTGCTGGCGCATGGAATAATCGAGATTCAACTCTTACCTGGGAGCTTCAATGGCTCGATATCTTACGCAGCACACGCTGGCTTGCCTTACGCGGCAGGGGGCGGAAAATCTGGCGCAGCGAATGATGTGCGGCGGGACCGCGCGCGCCGACCGCGTGCTCGTCAACATGCTTGAGGGCAAGATGTTTGTCGAGTTTCAGGCTGAGTCGCGCGAGGTGCTTGAAGCCTGGCTCAAGGCTGAGGGCATGCACTTCGACTGGCTGGTGCGCATTGAGTGGGAGACGCGGGCGCAAGACGGCAAGCTCCATGTCGCAGAGTAACTCAGTCGTAGCGCAGAGCTACCAGTGGGTCGACTTGCAGAGCGCGGCGGGCTGGGATGTAGCAGGCTACCAGCGCGACGATCAGCAACACCGTTGTGACGGCGGCGAATGTCCAGGGGTCCATGGCGCTTACGCCGAAGAGCAGGCTGGCTAGCAGGCGCGCGAACACGACCGAGAGCAGCAGGCCGAGAACGAGACCGGCTACCGTCAGACGCATACCCTGACCGGCCACCAGGCGCATTACGTCGCCTTCCTGTGCGCCGAGTGCGCGGCGGATCCCGATTTCGTGGCGCTGCTGGTTCACCGAATACGACAGCACGCCGTAGACTCCGACTGCCGCCAGGATCAGCGCCAATACGCCAAATAGTGTGAGCAGGGCTGCGCCCATGCGCGGCGCCCACAGGGCCTGGCTGATGATTTCGCGGATGGTCAGCACGTTGGTGATCGCGAGATTGGTGTCGAGGGACTGCACAACGCCGCGCACGGTGCCGATCACGGCGTTGGGATCGCCCTTGGTGCGCACCTGCACGGTGGCGAACGGCGAGTATTCCTGGGTCATCGGCAAGTACACAACTGGCTGCGGTGGGTCCCCGATTTGGTTCTGCACCGTGTTGCCGGACACACCCACAATTTCGCGCAAGCCTGTATCGCCAAAGAAATGGAACCGCTTGCCAACCGCGCTTTCGTTGGGCCAGAAATGTTTGGCCATGGCGTCGCTTACGACTGCGACCTGGCGAGTTTCTTTTCGGTCGTTGTCGGTGAATCCGTGGCCCTCCAGGATGGGAATGCGAAGCGTGTCGAAATAATTTGGAGTGACGGAATCGATGGTGGTCAAGGTACCGCGATAGCCGGACGCTTCGTCCTGGCCCTCGGGAAAAACCGTGCGAGCGAATCCGCCACCCATCGGAAAATTAGCGGCGATCGTGGCGGATTGCACTCCGGGAGCGGAACTGGCGCGCTCGACGACGCTGCGATAGAACTGTTGCGCCTGGCCTTCCGTATAGTGCAATGCGCCGAGATCAACGGCCATCATGAAGAGTTTTTCGGGCTCGAAGCCCAGATCGATTTTTTGCGCGTTCTGCTGGCTGCGGAGGAACAGACCCGCGCCCGTGAGGGCAACCAGTGCGAGCGCGGTTTCGACGACGACGAGAAGGCTGCGCACCGGATTGCTGCGCCAGCCTACAGAGTTGCCGCGGCCGCCGGCCTTGAGCGTGTCGGCGAGATCGGGAGAAGAGGCCTTGATGGCGGGTGCGGCGCCGAAAAGAGCGCCGGTGAGAAGCGCGATGCCCAAGGTGAAGAGGAGAACGTGGGAGTCGAGCGCGAGGTCGACATCATTTTGCTGAATGAACGAAGGACGATACGACCACAACAGGCCGCGTCCCCAATAGGCGAGCACCAGGCCGACGATGGCGCCGGCTAGCGAAAGCAGCGTGCTTTCGGTTAGCAACTGGCGCAGGAGACGCCCGCGTCCGGCGCCCAGCGCGGCCCGCACGGTCATCTCTTTTTCGCGGCGAGCGGCTTGGGCGAGAAGCAGATTGGCCAGGTTGGCGCAGGCGATGAGCAGTACGAGGCCTACGGCGACGAGCATGGTGGCGCCTGCGAGGGCGAACTGGTCGTGCTGATTTACCCCCACCGCGGTTTCAGCCAGCGGCGTCAGCACCACACTGCGGCCGGCATTGTCTTTCGGGTATTCGCTCTGGAGCCGGGCGGCGATGGTCTGCAGCGAGGCTTCGGCTTGTTTGATGCCGATGCCCGGTTTTAGCCGGCCAAACGTGGTCATGGAAAGCAAGCGGCGGTCGTGAAAATTCTCGGCGAAGAATCCGGCGAGGACTTGTTCCTCCATGCTGGTGGGGATCCACACTTGTTCGCTGCTGCCGATCGAGATGGCGCCTTTGAACCCGCGCGGCGCAATACCGATGACGGTGTAAGGAGTGGCGTTAAGAATCACGGTTTTCCCGACGACGTTGGGATCGGAACCGAATTTATTGGTCCATAGAGCGTAGCTAATTACCGCGACGGTGTTGCTGTTCGGCTTAGTGTCTTCGTCGTTGAAGAAAAAACGGCCCGCGGCAGGAACGAGTCCCAGCACGTCAAAATAATTCGCACTCACCAGCGATGCCTGCACCTGGCGGGGTTCCGCACCGCCGCTCCAGGTGACGGGAAGGGCGAGCCAGGCGACAACGTCGGTCAGAACTTCGTTTTGGCGGCGATAGTCTTCAAAATTCGGGAAGGACATGCCGAGCTTGGCAAAATTGGATTGCGTTACCTTGGTTTTGGTATCGACGGTGTCCAGTTCCACAAGCCGCGAAACGTCACGCACCGGCAGCGGGTTAAGCAGGATGGCGTTGACTACGGTAAAAATCGTAGTGTTCAGGCCGAACCCGAGCGCGAGAGAAATGACCGCGACCGCGCTGAAACCCCGGTTCTTGAGCAGCATCCGAACACCGAAGCGCAGGTCCTTGCCAAGATCGTCGAACCAGCGATAGAGCCAGACGCCGCGGCTGTCTTCCTGGGCGAGCGCTACATTGCCAAAGCTGCGATGTGCGGCGTGACGAGCTTCTTCGGGATCCATGCCGGCCTCCAGATTTTCTTTCACTTGCATGTCGATGTGGGCGCGAATTTCGTCGACGAGGTCGCCGGTGATTTCTTTGCGGCGAAAGAGTCCGCCAAATTTAGTAAGGCTTCGCGTCAGACTCATGACGATGCTCCGTGCCATCCAAACGGCTACTAGGCGTCCTCAGAAGGAATTGGACGCAATATCCGCGCGATCGCCTCGCTGAAGCGCTCCCATTTCGAATGCTCGGTGGAAAGTTGCTTGCGGCCTGCCAAGGTCAAGCGATAAAACCGCGCCCTCCGGTTATTGCTGGACGTGCCCCATTCGGCGGCGATCCAACCTTCCTGCAAGAGGCGTTGCAGAGCCGGATAGAGGGAACCGTGTTCGATCTTGAACGTGTCGCCGGAGGATTGCTGGATGAACTTCGTGATTCCGTGGCCGTGCATGGGCCCCCAGCGGAGGGTGCGAAGGATGATGAGGTCGAGGGTACCCTGCATGATTTCGAGGCGCGGGGCCTTTTGTTTGGCGCTCATGGGTAGGCACCCTACCATACTATGGGTAGGCTGTCTACTAAAGAAAAGGCGAACCGCTTGCGGGGAGAAGATAGAAACGGGTCTGGGTGACGGAGGCGGTTATATACTCAGCTATTATGTGGCGTAGTGACACCCACGTTTTGCAACATGACACACGGGGTGAAACGTTTCATGTGATGGATGGCGTTCCAGAGGTATCGTGAGCCGAAAGTCCGACAATTTCGTTGCCGAGGGATTTGCAGATGAGAAAGCTGCGTTTGCTCGTTTCGTTGATGACTCGGGAAAACGATTACCAGCTGGAACAGGCGGCGTCCGCGCAGCAGGCGGGGGCGAGTCTGGGCTGCGACGTACAAGTCATATTCGCCGACAACGATGCCATCACACAGGGCACGCAACTGCTGAAGATCATTCAAGCGGACCCGGTAACGCGCCCGGATGCCATCATCTGCGAACCGGTCGGAGGGCCGTGTCTTCCGCAAGTGGCGCGGGCGGCGGTGCAGGCCGGCATTCCGTGGGCGCTGTTGAACCGCGAGGCGGACTATTTGCCGGAGATTCGCAGATCCGCTCCGAAATTGCCGATCTTTACGATCGGAGCCGATCAAAAAGAAGTAGGACGCATTCAAGGATTACAGCTTGCGGCTTTGGTGCGCAATGGCGGCGGGGTGCTGCATATTCAAGGGCCGTCAGAAAATTTTGCGGCTAAGGATCGTACTACAGGTATGCAGATGACTTTGCCCCCGAGCGTCCCGGTGATCACACTGAGGGGACAGTGGACCGAGGACAGCGCCCAGAAAAGCGTGGAGTCCTGGCTGCGATTGAACACCTCTCAGAAAATGGTCATCAGCGCGATTGCCGCGCAAAATGACGCAATGGCGATGGGGGCGCGGAAAGCATTCTCGGGTATGGAGAACCTTGCCGAGCGAGACCGCTGGCTGCGACTCCCCTATGTAGGTTGCGATGGCGTGCCGAAGACGGGTCAGACGTGGGTGCGCACCGGGACACTCGCCGCGACGGTAGTCATTCCGCCAACCGCCGGCCGGGCGGTAATGGTGATGTACCAGGCATTGCAAACTGGCGTGAAGCCGCCGGAGCGATCGTTCACTACGCCGGAATCGTTTCCGTCCGTCGAGCAACTCTCACCTAGATAGTTCGGGGCACCTGCGGGCTCCCGGGAGAATTAGCCTTGCGTCAGCCGGTAGTGAAAGGCTCTTTGCCGAGTGCGACGCGGTGCTCTTCGTGCGGCCGTCTTCCGTGAAATGGTATCCGAACGATTCGGCCTGCCGAATGCCTCGGCAATCAGACCTCGAGCGTCGATGCGCGGGTGACACGTCGAAGAAAATCCAAACATGGCCGCAGCAAATTGATTTCTTGACGACCTAGCCGCCAAGAGGTACTTCTGCGTTACTTAACCGTGCTGTGAAATTGCGCCGAGACAGTAGCTCGAGGTGCTTAAGGTCGATACCGCACGAGGCACGGTGCAGGAGAAAGTTTCATGAATGGAGAAGAACGGCTACATCGAGGCGAGGGTGGATCGCAGCTGGGTGTCACGGGGACTGACCTTATTCATTACGGAGCGACCTGGAATCCGGCTGCGAAGCTCGAGGCGGGTCAGGAGAGCGTGGCGGTGATCGTGTGCCACGGTATGGGACAACAGGTGCGGTATGAAACGATCAGCGCCGTCGCCAACGCGCTGCGGACCGAAGCGACGGAGGAAGGCGGGCAAGTCGATCCCGTCGAAGTACATCTATCGAAGAAGAACGATGCGTTTTTAGCGCGCGCGGAACTGAATTGGCGTGACGCCGAGAAGGTGAAGCATTGCGTACATGTCTATGAGGCTTACTGGGCTCCGCTGACCGAAGGCAAGGTCACCTACTGGGACACGCTCAAATTTCTCTTCGGCGCGGGGTGGACTTGCTTCCGGTACAGCCGCGGCAAATTTACGCGATGGATGTTCGGCGGCCCCAAAAACCTGACGATTGGGCGCTGGGGGCCAACATTGCTCTTGGCCATTGTAGTGATCCTGATTGGGCAAGTTTCTGTGGGACTCTACGTTTCGGCGGTGTTGGTGCAGATGTACGGGCGCATCATTGCGGCTCCCTTGCCGCTCGGCGCAGATATTTTCAAGTGGGGCCGATGGCTTGCGTGGGGACATGAAGCGATGAGGCCGTCGGTGGGAAGCGGATGGCACGCGATAGGCATCGTGGTACTGCTTGCGGTGCTGGTGGGTGCTTCGTACGGCTTCCGCTATTTCCTGGTGGAGTACGTGGGCGACGTGGCCGCTTATATATCACCTTATAAGGACAGCAAGTTTGACGAACTCCGACAAGCGATCCAGAAGGTGGGGCTCGATGTGGGAAAAATCGTGTACGGATTCGGTAAGGACAGTTCTACGGCTCCCAAATACGAGAAAGTTATTGTGGTTGGGCATTCGCTCGGGTCGGTGCTGGCATATGACACGTTGAATGCGCTGATCAATCTCGACAACGTGTCGAGCGATGGACAGAAGCGAGATGTAGTGGGACGCACGCGCGCTGTGGTCACATTTGGTTCGCCGCTAGACAAGACGGCATTCATCTTCCGCATGCAGGCGAAGAGCGACGAGGACTGGATTCGCGAACAGATGACGGACTCGGTGCAGCCGCTGATCGTGAGCTATGCAGAGTTCAGACCGGAGACGCTGACCTGGGTGAACATCTGGTCGCGGATGGACATCATCAGTGGCTCGCTGGACTACTATGACGATCCCGCGATGCCGCCGGATCTTCCGCAGCACGTGCAAAATATGGTTGATCCGCAGGCCAACATTCCACTTAAGGCGCACGTTCAGTACTGGAATAACGAACTGTTGCGCAAAACGCTCAACCCGTTCGTTTCGAGCCCTCCAAATACTGGGCAATTGTCTGTCCGCCAAGCCGCGTCGAAGGCTTCCTAGCTCATTTGACACAAGAAAAGGGCCGCGATAGCTTCGTTTCTTCGCGGTTGTGTGCGCGCAGGAACAGACTGCTCCGGCACGCCGCTACACTGGGGGAATGATGCGGCGAGTGGCGGCAATCATTTTGATCTGCGGGGCGATTTTGGCGGCGAGCGTGGCGGCGTCGAAAACGCCGAAGGCAGACGACCGCCTGAAGAGCGCGGTTCGAAGGCCCGCTGTGAATGGGTGGACCTATATGCACCTGGAAGGAACGCCCGCGGAGATCGGATACCAGCATGGCTATCTGCTGGCCGCAGAGATTCAGGATATGCAGAAGGTGTTCGCGCTGGAATTGACCCACGACAACGGCAAGGACTGGAATTTCTTTCGCGACGCGTCGAAAAACATCCTGTGGCCGTACGTGGAACAGGAATATCGCGAAGAGATGCAAGGGATCGCCGACGGATTGAACGCGCAGGGCGTGAAGCTGGATGTGTGGGATGTGGTGACCATGAACGCATCGCAGGAGTGGAGTTACTACGTCGGCGAATACGACAAAACCCACAAGCTCGCGTCGCTGCCCACGGTGACCGCTCCGGAACACTGCAGCGCGTTTGTGGCCGTCGGGAGCTATACGAAAGACGGGCGAGTGGTGATCGCGCACAATAATTGGACCAACTACCTGGATGGCTCGCGATGGACGATCGCGTTCGACATCGCGCCGGCGCACGGGTACCGCTTGCTGATGGACGGACTGCCCGGGTTGATTCACAGCGGCGACGATTTCGGACTGAACGCAGCAGGCATGGTGATTACCGAGACGACAATTTCCGGCTTTCGCGGTTTCGATACAAACGGGGTGCCGGAATTCGTGCGCGCGCGGAAGGCTCTGCAGTACTCGGCGTCGATCGATGATGTGGCACGGATATTCAAGGAAGGCAATAACGGCGGATACGCGAACGACTGGCTGATCGCCGACACTAAAAAGAACGAAATCGCGAGCCTGGAACTCGGATTGAAGAATGTGACGCTGGAGCGGAAGACCGATGGATATTTCGTAGGCTCCAATTTTCCGATCAATCCAAAATTGGCGGCGGAAGAGACGGACTTCGCGATGACGGACAAAGGCAACAGCGCGAACGCCCGGCACCGGCGGTGGGAACAACTGATGGCGGACAACAAAGGAAAGATCGACGTGCCGATGGCGGAGAAATTCCTGGCGGACCACGTGGACAGCGTCACCGGAAAAACGGAACCCAGCGAACGGACGTTGTGCGGGCACTTCGAGCTTTCGTCACGCGGGTCGGGCGCGGGATCGTGGCAGCCGGCTTACGGCACGGCAGGCGCCGTGCAGAACAAAGCTACCGACGCGTCGATGGCATCCAAGATGGAATTTGTTGCGGCGGCGGGACATGCCTGCGGAATGGACTTTCTCGCGGCGAAGCATTTGCGAGAACATCCAGAGCTGGCTTGGGAGAAACCCGAACTGCGGGACATGAAGGCGTATCCGTGGACCACGATCGCGGCAGGAAAGTAAGCGGAATGCGGAACAAGCGACCAAGCCAGGAACGAATGGCCCGGCTCGGCCAGTTGACCGTTCTCCGATTCCTTCGTTCCTGGCAGTCCCTAGTTCTGTTTTCCACTCAAATCGGCGCTGGCTCTAAAATCGGTTGCCCCCAACCTCTCTTGCCCAGCGCTCGCGCGAAGCGGCTTTCCCCAATCTATGCGCCGGCTGCTTTCGCTTTGTGCCCGTGATGCTCGACGTGCAGCTTGGCGGCCTCCGTGGCGTGATGCGTGGCATGGTGTAGATGGCCCTGCGCGGTGTGCGCGTGGTGCGCCGCAGCTTCATGGTTGTCAGCTTCGTGATGTGCTGCGGCTTCGCGATGGTGCCGAGCCGCATGCTCATGATGTTCGGCCGCTTTGTGGTGATGTTCTGCCGCTTGCTTGGACATGAGTCCTCCTCGTTAATTTTGGTCAATGGAGCTGCATTGGGCTGCCACTGGCAGCAGGTAGCGTGCGCCCATGTTCGTTAACGTGGTGTGAGCGGACTGTAAATGGTGAAAGATCCGGATTTTCAAGACCGGAAAGCACTACAGCACCAGCTCCGGGGCGGAAGTTGGGCGGCAAAGTAACTCAAGGCCACTATGTCCGGATGACGACTATCTAGATTTCTTCGCGGAAATTCCAGCCTTTGTGATTTACGTCCACGGAAGCGACATCCTCGGGTGTAAAAGGGATTTGCTTGTGACCGCGAACGTGGATGACGCAGCCTTCGCTGGTGACGACCTGGTCAAAACGCTTGCCGCTCTTCAGGGTCACGGAGACGACATGGTAGCCCATGCCGGTTTCGTTCTGACGTCTTAGGTTCGCCGCCCATTCGCGCGGAATTGGAACTAGATGTTTCATAAATCTGCCTCTGATCTTGATTTGGATGAGTAAGTTTAGCCGGGCGTTTCGTGCATGTCTAGGGGGGTCGAAGATTTCCACAATCAGCAACAATCAGTACGCCATCGCACCATCTAACTGGCTGTAAATACAGTGTTTATCGGAACCAGTCAAAGCGAATGTTGTACCTCAAACTGATCGCTACAGGCGGCGGAGCAAGAGGGTTGGGCCGACGCTACGTGGAACCCATTTTTTGAGATTTCGAACGGGAGGAATTCGCGCGGTCTCCCGCTATCGTACCGATCACGACCCGTGCTCGCTTCCCGGGCCGGGCGTGGTGCCCTTAGCTTGGGTTATTCTCGACAGCCAATACTCTACGATCGGCATTTTGGCCTGGTTGGCACCGGGGGACTTCATATAGGTGCGCAGTTCGTTGGCGGCTTGCTCGGTGTCGCCTCTGTTCAGCAGGACTTGCGCCAGGGGCAGCCGTGCGTCGACGAATTCGGAAACGGATTGGCGCAACAGCTGTTCGGCTTCGACGGAACCGATGCCCTCGGCGGCAAGGATCCGACCGAGCGTGTACCGGGCGGGACCGCGTTGCGGATCCAGCTGCACGGCTTGGCGGGCGGCAATTTCCGCCTCGGGATAGCGGTGCAGAAGGAAGAGGCCCAAGCCGAGATTGCGATGAGCCTCCTGAAGCTTTGGGTCCAAATCGATGGCTTTGCGGAACTCGGCCACGGCGCTTTCGTATTCATTCAACTGGATGTAGCTCGCCCCCAAGTTATTGTGAGCCTGAACAAAATCAGGAGCGATCTGAATCGCCTTGCGCAAATGTTCGGCGGCGGATTGGAAATTGCCGGAGCGGACAGCCTTTTCCGAGTGGTGGAATTCCTTGATGGCGGCGCCAGGCACGAGCAATTCGCGGACAGAAATGGTTTCCGCCTCTGTTGTGACACGAGGGGAAGGAGCGGCCTGCGACTGGATCACTTCCAGTTGATCGAGGCCTGCTGATCGAGTCGCGTAGCGAACGCTGGCGGACTGACGGTTGGAAGACGTACCCTGCGCGTATCCAATGGAAGCGGAAGAGGGTAAGAGAACACTGCAGAGCGCTAGCCCCATCCCGAAGTGCGTGGTCAATTTAGTCCTGGGCCTCATGACGAGATCTCCTTCGGTGAACGGCTGGCCCGCGTTCACGGTTTGCAATTCGAAATGGGAGGCTTCTAGAATGAGGCGGGGTTAAATAAGAGAAACGCCCACCCGCAAAGGTGCGCGTGTCTACTCGAGATCGGTGCTGCTCCGGCGGCCAAACCAGAAGCAGCGCGATCTGTTTAACCCCTCTCTCCCGAAAATCCCTGCTAAATGAAAGGACGTCGCAGCTAGCCAAGTGGTGAGGCTGCGCTGGAACATTTCAGATTTTTTAAGGGCTCCTTACGAAAAAAGGGCTAATTGCAAAGAGAGGTACGACCCAGACTGAGAAATGTTTCCGTGTGTCAGCGAACTTGTGAGAAGTAACAGGTGACAAGGATTGCGAACGAGGGCTTAGGAATAAATTCTGGAGTCTAGGAAAATCTATCGACAGCTAAAGCTGATATCAATTTTGTAACTTTGTCCCAGTAGTGGGACGCTGACTAGTTCTGGTGATTGTCGGATTTGCCCTGCTCCAACTGCTGGAGGTTTTCGCGGGCGAGTTCATTGTTGGGATTGAGCTTCAGGGCTCGTTCGTAGTGGATACGGGCTTCTTTGACATTCCCTGTTTCGGCGAAGGCACTGCCAAGGTTCGCTTCGGCGTTAGCGTCCTCGGGATTCAAGCGAACCGCGGCGCGGAAATGAAGAAGCGCGCCGGTGAAGTCACCTTGCGAGGCGAGTGCGTTGCCCAGATTGTAGTGCGCGTCGAAATAGTCTGGTCGCACCCTGAGCGCCGCGGATAGATACGGAATGGATTCGGCGGTGCGACCGACGGCGAGCAGCGTCGCGCCCAGAGCGTTGTTGGCGGTGGCATCGTCGGGTCGAAGGCGGACCGCTTCCGCAAAGTGCGCTGCAGACTCGGCGGATTCGCCTCGAATTTGCAAGAGCGCCGCGAGGTTGTAGTGGGCTTCGAAGTCGTTGGGATTTTTCTGGAGATTGTGGCGGGCCATCGCTTCCTGAATGAAGGCGCGCGGATCGACTCCCGTTTGAGCGGAATCTTTTGGCAAAACCTGCAGCCACAAGTGAGCCATTTCGTCGCTGGCCCGATTGCCGGCAACAACGCGCTGCGGCGGATGATTCGGATTGCGGATATTTTCGGCTGAATTATCGTAGGTGAAGCGCATGGAGATGGTCGTGCCTTTCGGCAAGAGCATCGGCTCGACATAGCGGTAGACTGCCTGCCAATTCAAATCCCATCGTGCAATGTGAATCAGCGACCTGGTCGTGCCGTCGGGGAATGTGGCCAAGGCTTGCAAATCCTTCCCGAGATAGTGGGCGTGTGGATAAATGGCGAGCAGGTCCACATCGACCGGCAGAGTGAAATCGTCGCTGACCAGAAAATCTTTGTCTCCCGGAGGGATATCGAGCAGGTGATCGTTTTCCATCTGCAGGAGAATCGGATGGAGGGTAGCAGGCTTGTCGGTGAAATAAAGCCCGAGAGTCGGTTGAAGGGTTTCGGACTTACCAGACGGTTGAAGGTGCGTGTTGAGGACGAGATCGTTGTCTTTGTCGAGGCGAATGGCCATGCCGTCGGGCTCAACATAAGGGGCAGAGCCCGGCTTCCAGAACAGGAAGTGACTGTCTGGATCGAAGACTTCGGATTCGATGGTCAGCTCCATGCCGCCGAAGCCGGAACCCGCTTGTTTTTCCAGAAGGCGCGCGGTTTGGCCCCGATCGACGAGAACATTGGCGTGATGCACCAGGCGTTTATCACCGGGGCGGATCTCGATGGCCTTGAGCCAGCGAGTCTGAGCGACGGGAGAGCGAAAGACGAAATTCCAGTAGGTGTCGGAGCCGCCGGGAGGAAGCGCGAAAGGCTGGGTAGCCTTCACGATGACATCCGGCTTGCCGAGTTGCCAGCCTTCCACAAATTGCGGCTTGGGAGGTATGGCGGATGGATCGCCCTGGGGGGCGCCTTGCTCGGCCCAGGCTTGGATCAGGGCGATTTGTTCGGAGGAGAGCCGAAGGTCGTCGGCAAATATCGGATCGTCGGGCGCAGGCAGCCATGGCGGCATGATGCGTCGTTCAGTGACCGCGGCGATTTGACGTGCATGGGTTTTCGCGTCCGTGTAGCTGAGGAGAGAGAAGGGCGCGGCCTCGCCGGGGCGGTGGCAGGGAGCGCAGGAACGAAAAATGATCGGAGCGATATCGCGAGTGAAAGTGACTTGTTGCGACGCGTCGCTACCTGGTCCATTGGATGAGGGCGCGCCCGCGTGCCGTACCGCCTTCGCGTAGTCTGCCGCGGCCGTAACGCAGATCAACGCGGAGCATATCAGGGATACAACGATTCCCTGTGAGTTACGCGTCATTCGAGGTCCGAGATGTAACAGCCGACGGCTGGAACGTTATCGACCGGCAACGGTTTGCCGTTGATCGCGGCCACGATCGCGTCGTCGAGTTCATGCGTGGTAGCCGCAGTCCGCGCGCGGCCGAAGTCCTCGTAGAGATTGTCGATGCGACCGTGATAGACGAGCCGGCGATTCGCATCGAAAACCGCTGCTTCCGGCGTAATTTGAGCGCGGCTTTCCTTCACCAGAGACCGATGCACATCGCGAAGAGCCGGAAGTTGGTAGCCGAAGTCGCGTTCGTGTTTCCGGATCGCCTCCGGCGATTCTGCCTTGTCCGGGTAGACCAGCCAGAACGCAGCTTTTTCTGCGTGAAGTGTGCTGAGACGCAGTATCGTCGGCGCGTAGCGATTCGAAATCGGGCAATCCGTCCGCACGAAGATAAGCACCACTACCTTGCCGGGCGCTGCTTTGAGCGGGTCCACAGGCCTTCCTGAAAGGTCAACCGCGGATGCTTGCTCAGCTTGGGATGAGGCGAGTAGAGGCCAGAGGCAAAGACCAAGGAATGCCGCAAGAAGCGGCGTCCGGATAGCGAAGGTATGAGTGCCGCAGCCCATGCGTGCCCGTACCATTCGGGCCCAGGAAATGTTACTGCCTGCGGGGAGCGCTTGTCCATTTCGGCAGGCAAGCAGTAACGAGCCAGTTTCCGGTTGGTCGTGGCGGCGCGCGGATTGCCTCGATGGACTTTGTCTTATGAGGCCAGCCTTCAATTTCCCGGATTTTGAATGGGCTGAACCGCCTCTACCGCGGAGTTCTTCAGGGCATGATCCACGGCATCCTTGGCGATAACCCCATTCCGAGCGTGGTCGGTGATCTCGTCGTACAGCAGTTGCGTGGCGTTGGAGTTTATTCCCTTGGTGTATGCATTGGTGATCTCGGTAGCCACCTGTAGCAGCATGTTGCTGGACTCGGCATCCAGATCCATTCCGGTGACGTCGATTCGTTTCCCTATATAGGTCCCTGCGATTCGCTCAGCGAGTTTGTCCGCGGTCTGGTAGTAAGATTCCGCGATTTGCCGATGTCCTTCCTCATGATCGACCACAATCTGGGTTGCCTCAGTCGGCAGCCAGACATTGATCTGGAGTTGAAGCGTAACCATGACCTGCGTGATGGTGAGGATCGCGTGTGACGCGTCTGTCCTTCGAGACTGGCCGCGGACGCTGGATCTGGCCAGGAAATCGGCATCGCATACCGCGGTTTCCCCCGTCCTCAAGGGCGGCATATTCGGCGGTGGCGCGGCTCGGTCGAACGTGTGGCTCGCATAAGCGACCGGCAGCTTGGTAATCAGCACCGCATCTGTCCGAATCTGCGGGGTGGATGAGACATCGCGCGACGCTTGGCAGCCGCAGGCTAGCCCTCCCACCAATACGCAAGGCACAATGAAGCGACGCAAGGGGAATTCCGCCTCCTCTTTCCATTTTCCGGGAGGCGCCACCCCGCGCGCGGCTTTTATGCGCCACCGATGACGCGAAAGCCACTGGATTCGGGGGATCCTTCCAAGTTCCTTCGCGTGATCCGCCGAAGCATGAACTCGGATCGACGGTGCGCGAGGCAAGCGGCTGGGAGACGGGAAGGTATGTTAGCGGTCTTGGGATGCGGTCAGACGGGCAGGCGCATATTGGCGACGGAAGCCCAGGAACCTCACATCGCAAGCGTCGCAGCGGTACGGCCATACAAACAGGATGCGATAGAGGAAGCGTTCAAGAAATCCCCTTCGATACGAGCGTCGCACGCGAGAGCTGTCGCATTGCGGGCATTCCTTCATTTTTTTGGCGAACAAGAATCGCATGGGCATCCCCGGGAGCCTTTGAGTATTGCATGTAGATTCCGAGGCTTCCACGAGCGGAAATTTCTGCGATTCGAAACAGGTAGGAGGGTGACGCAGAAGCTACGGTACCGCGCTGGATAAGCTCAGCGAAGTTGACCCGGCTCGATGCCACTCGCGCGGGCGGCATCGAGCAGATTGTCGATGGCGGTCTGGAAGTTCGCTTTCTTCTCTTGAAGATGGCGTATCTGCTCTTCCACAGACGAAGAGTTGTATTGCCATGTATTGGACTGCAAGCCGCCCGCGTCCTTGGAATCACCCTTGCTAAATCCCTGGAGCTGTGCGAGTTGCTTCTCTACCACGGCCAGATCCGATTGCAATTTTTGGAGCTGCTGGCGGACCGCCGCCAGGGTCTTGGGATCGACGGCTCCGTTGGGCGATTTGGCCGGGACAGGTTTCGCCTGACGCGATTGCGCTGCCTGATTCGTGGCTGAACCTCGCGGGTCGCCGACGACCGAAATGGTCCCTCCGACCTCTCCGAGTTCCTCGTTCGTCCAGACCTTTTTGGGTTTCGGCTTTGGTGTCTTTGCCGCCTGCGTTGCCGGAGGAGACGGCACGGAGGATTGTGTCTCAGATGACGTCGCGGCAGGATCTTGCGCGCGATTCGCCGCGCGAGCCACGCCCAAGCATGCAAGGAGAGTTGCAGCGATGGCGAGCGCACGGATCATGGAGACTCCACAGACGTACAGCGCGGTGCACTAATTCTTCCGTTACTTCAATCAGTATAAGAGAACGAACCTCAAGGGTCGCCGTTGACAGCGTTCGGTTTGCCCAATTCGGCACGGATCGTAGCCAAGGCTTCTTTGGGCGGACCGATGCGGTGGTATTGCGTATAAAAGGTCCGCTCGTGGATGGAGAAGCTGACGAACAGCCTGCGGCCGTCGAAGTCGTATTGAGAATAGGAAGGCAGCCACAGACCGGGCGCCATTTCGTAGCGCTCCTGCATGAAGTGGCTTCCTTTGTAGACTCTCGCGAGAAAGCCACCGATGGAGATGTCGTCGGTTACTTCAACTTCTACGCGCGCCAGCTGGCTTGCGGCGTCGTCAATCCACGCATACCCGCGCACCTTGGCAAAGATTGCGGTGGCGCGGGATGTGGGTTTGTAGGCGGGATTGGGCTCCATGCGGTACTTCGAGAGCATGCGGTCGCCGCGAGGCTCGCGGTCAACAAAGGTGTAGAGGAACGCGGAACGAGTGGCGTCGATTAACTCCCCGCGATCTTTCCGTTTCTTTGCAATTTTGTCATAGGCTTCGCGTTGCGCGTGGCCGTCCTCGGCAGCCCAGGCGAGCGAGCGCTCAAGTTTCTCGAGTTCGGCGCGATACAGGTTGGCATCGGTGGGCTTGCCGTCCGGGCCTACTGGGATGTGATCGACGCCGGTTCCTGCCGGCACGGTGCGCGAGATCTTGATTTCCGGCGGGGTGCCTGCTGGACTCTTCCGGATCTCTTTGCGCTCAATGCGTTCGTAAACCGTCTCCGCTTCGTCATTCTTTCTCTGATTGGCGACGACGTGCTCGAGCATTGCCCGCTTTTCGTCCTCGCTCTGCAAGGTGGATGAAGAGACCCCGGACGACTGGGCGGCGGTCGTGGCAGGACGAACCGTCGAAAGGAAGAGGAAAACCCCGAAAAGGAACAGCATGGATGCCCGCATAGTGGACTCGAACGAGGGAGTCTCCGTCACCAGTATTGGAGTTAGATTCGGTGTCCGCGTCGATTGTTGCACCCTGCGAGATGGACAGGAACCGAGCGTGTCCAAACACTATAGACTCTTACCCGTCCGGCCGCCGTTCTCGGTGCCCTCTGTGCTCCGGCCTCAGGGAACTCTGTGTTAAGTATTTTCCTCGCGCTCAAACCTATTTCTCCGATCGATGGCTTGTCTCTTCGCTATTGTTGTTCCCAGACCAAGTGCGGTACACAACCTCAATAAATCACCTATAATCAACACTTGCCAATGTGCCACAAAACAAACGACTTTAAGTCCATTTAGATTCAACACCTACAAAAACCAGGGGAGGGGGTCTCGAATTCTGACGCGGTACGTCCCAGACTGGAACTCAAGGACAGCACACTCTCAAGCATGCGTGAACACCGTTGGGAAGTGAAACTGGCCCGAGAAGTGATCGCACTATCAGGCGAGGGACTGGCTCGCGCCGCTCCAGTGAACCGAGCGCGAGGGCTATCCTTAGGGCAAAACAAAAGGGTGCTCGCGCGTCTAATCCATTAGAAACCGGGAATTCACGAAACGAATTGGTGTCTTTGCTCGTACTAGGTGGTGACCACGCGATTTGCGGAGGCTGGGTTTGGGTGTAGCTCCATTGGAAGGTTTGACGAGAATTGCTCCCCTGGCTATGGAGGGGCGGAGACGCCTTGCGCTCAGCGGTATTCGCGGCAACCTGGTAACGTTCTTCGAGACCTTCCGGCTGGCGTTGGACGCGCTGCGTGCCCACAAATTGAGGAGCTTCCTCACGCTGTTGGGCGTCATTCTGGCGGTACTTACCCTGGTGACGGTCATGAGCGTGGTCGCCGGGCTGAACTTCTACGTCGCCGACCGCGTTGCCAACCTTGGGGCCAATGTTTATGTGGTGGACCGTTTTGGGATCATCACCAGCGAAGATGCATGGGTGAAGGCGCAAAAGCGCCCGCTATTGACGCTGGAAGAATTTGAGTGGGTCCGCGACAACATGAAGCTGGCCAGCCGGGTGGCGGCCGCCGGCTGGGTGACCATCGATATCCGCGCCGGGAACACTTTGCTGGAAAACACCCGAGTGGAAGGCGCCACGGCCGACTACGCTGAACTCCGCAACATCGGCCTCGCCTCCGGCCGCTACCTCACCGAAGCGGACGACCTGCACCATTCACCGATCTGTTTTATCGGCACCGACGTCGCGAAAAAGTTTTTCCCGAATGTGGATCCGGTCGGAAAAACAATCCGCGCCGGCACGCACACGTACCAAGTTGTGGGCGTAGCGCAATCCATCGGTAGCGCTTTCGGGCAGTCACAAGACAACTACATGCTCATCCCGCTGGTGACGTACTACAAGGAATGGCATACGCAGCAGGACTGGCTGGCAATATTCGTGCAAGCACAGAACACGGAAATGATGAGCGCGTCGCAGGACGAGGCTCGTATGCTGATGCGCGCGGTTCGGCACCTGGATTACAACGCCAAGGATAACTTCGCCATTCTCGGCTCGGACTCCATCATGGCGCTGTGGAAACAGCTCACCGGGAATTTGTTCGGAGTTGCCGTGGCACTGACCGCGGTGTTTCTCGTCGTCGGTGGCATCGTGATCATGAACATCATGCTCGCGAGCGTTACCGAGCGCACGCGTGAAATCGGCCTGCGCCGATCGCTGGGCGCGCGCAAAAATCACATCATCCTCCAGTTCATGACGGAGTCGGCGGTGCTCGCGGCCATCGGCGGGATGATTGGCGTTCTGCTTGCCTATGCCGTCGTTGCTCTGGGGCGCGCGGCCACTTCCATTCCGATGAAAACACCCCTTAGCGCAGTGATTTTGTCGCTTAGCGTTTCTACTGGCGTGGGACTTTTCTTCGGTATCTATCCCGCGATGCGGGCGGCCAAGCTTGATCCCATTGAAGCATTGCGGTCGGACTGAGGAACTCATGGCCCAGGCTCACGGCGAAAATCTGAAGCAGGCGATGGACACGCTCCGCGCGCACAAGCTGCGCAGCGCGCTGACCGTCTTTGGAGTTGTGCTCGGCGTCAGCGTGATCATGCTCGTCGCGGCGTTGATTACCGGTTTCGACCAGGTAATCCAGGAGAACATCAAGCAATACGGCGCGGACACCGCCTTCATCTCGCGCTGGGACCAGGGCCCGCACAACAATACTCGTCCGCTCGAGGAGCGCCTCCGCAAGCCCTTGACGCTGGAGGACGCCGAAGCGCTGAAGGCGGGCTGCCCTGCCGTGAAAAACGTAACCGTCTATATCAACTGGTGGGAGAAGCCGCACGTCATTCGCACCAAGGCGGGTGAAGTCACCGCGATCGACTTTCGAGGCGTTCAGCCGAATTTCGGTGAGGTCTACGCGAATGCCGCCACGCTTTCGGGGCGTTTTCTAAGCGAGGGCGACGATCTGCACCGCGGGAAAGTGGTCATGCTCGGGGAAAACGTTGGACCCGTGCTGTTTCCGGGTGTCTCGCCAATTGGCAAGGACGTGATGATTGATGGCGAGGACTTCCAGGTAGTCGGCGTGGTGGAGAAACCCAAAGGGGGATTCGGCATGGACGACGAGGACCGCCGCGTCCTGATTCCTTACAACACCTTCCGCAAAATCTACCCAGGCGCATACGAAAACAACATTCGCCTTCAGGCTTATCCAAACATGCTGGATGCGGCGGTCGACCAGGCTACGGACGTACTTCGGCGGCGGCGAAACGTGCCGTACAACGCTAAAAATAATTTCTCGATCGAGACCGCCGAGATGCAGGTGCAAGAGTTTCACAACATCGTAGGCATGGTGGCGATCGCAACCGTTGTACTGAGTTCCATCGGTCTGTTGATCGGCGGCGTCGGCGTGATGAACATCATGCTGGTCAGCGTAACCGAACGGACCCGCGAAATTGGCATACGCAAAGCCATCGGAGCAAAGCGCAGCGACATCACCTGGCAATTTCTGCTGGAGGCCATGACGCTTACCGGCGCCGGAGGTTTGATTGCGCTGATTCTGGTGAATGGCCTGGTCTTGCTGATTCGGTTGACGCTCGAATGGAAGGGCAGCGTTCCGCTCTGGGCCGCTGCGGCAGGAGTTATTGTCAGCGTCGGTATCGGCCTGATCTTCGGCGTCTGGCCAGCCATGAAGGCGGCCAAACTCGATCCCGTCGAAGCGTTGCGCTACGAATAGAGTCCCGGCCTTCCCGCGCGGAAGTGTTCGCGAGTCTCCCCAAACTTAAGTTATTTCGTGGATGCGGAAAGTTTAGCGGATGCCGCGCTCGGCGTTGCGCCTGTAGACGTTATCGCGCTTGGCCACCATACATCCAATGACGTTTCGCGACGCACCAGCATCTTGGCCCGCTTGGTCACATGAATGTGCAGGGTGTTCTGGCCATCGGTGCGAATGTCTCCCAGGCCTTCTTTTGCGACCTGCAAACTCTTGTCGGCTCGATACAGAGCTACGCGCAGCTGATGGGGTCCCGAGGGTAGGGCACGCTCCAGGCGAACGGGTGTGCCGGCAGTGGTCGCATGCAGTTCGGTCGTAAACAGCAGCGTTTGATCGGCGAAGATTCCCAAGGCTCCATCGGCTACCGTGGAATCGATTTCGATCTTCAAAGTGGCATGATCCGCCCGGGCGACGGGACTCGCGAGAGTGAGCGGAGAAAGTTCCGGCGCTGCGGGAGCGCTACTTGCATTCGCATTCTTGGCCGCGGGAATTATCGCGTGGATGGCCGCGCTCCGGAGAACGCCAGCCTCGGGGCGACGAATGCGCGATTTCTGCGCAACGCTCGGCAACTCCGCGGAAACGTCCGCCTGGACATCCGGGACGGTTGTCGTTTGGGAATAGCCAAACAAATCCTCTGGTTGTGCAGGCGCATTTTTCGCCACCACCGGAGCTTCCGGCAATCGATAGCGATCTGCCACGGCGTGCGAAACCGGGACGACGCAGACAGCCACCAATGCGAGAGCGGCCACAAGCCAAAAATCGCTGGACCGCATCGGCCGCGATAACCACGATCCCGTCCGGCGCACCGGTGGGTTCGGCTGCAGTTCTGCCCCCGGAGCCAGTCGCGCAAAGGGATACAGAGAAGCGGCAAAAGCTTCGGCCGAGGGATACCGGTCAGCGGGACTCTTCGCCAGGCAGCGCATAATGATGTGATCGATGCCTGGGGGAAGCGCGGGATTCCGCTGCGTCGTAGGAATCGGATCGGCGGATAGAATCTGAGCGCAAACTGCGCTCACCGAGCTTCCCTCGAACGGCGGGACGCCGGTAACCATCTGATACAGCACAATGCCCAACGAAAATAAGTCCGATCTCGTGTCTTGTTGCTCGCCATGAATCTGTTCCGGCGACAAATAGGCCGGGGTGCCCATCAGGCGGCCCGAGCCGGACACTTGCGTCGCGAATCGAGCGATTCCGAAGTCACCAAGTTTTACGTTGCCGTCCTCGGTGACCAGAATATTTGCAGGCTTGACGTCGCCGTGGATAATCCCGGCGCGATGAGCACGGGTCAGCGCTCCAGCCAGATCGGCAGCCCAAGCGCAGGCGCGTGGGAAAGGTATCGGCGCTTCCGAGAGGACCTGCTGCAGCGTTTTCCCGGTTACATACTCCATCACCAGATAAGCGACGTTCCCTTCTTCGATGCCGACATCGTAGAGGTTGATGATCGACGGATGCGACAGCTGGCTGACAATTTGCGCTTCGCGCAAGAACTGCTTTTGTTCGGCGGGCGCGCCAAACGCGTGGACCAGGGTCTTCAGCGCCACCGTGCGCCCCAGGATCGTGTCGCGAGCTTTATCGACACGGCTGGTGGCGCCGCAGCCTAGATTTCCAATAACCTCGTAGCGGTTCTTGGGCATTGTCGGGGCAGTAAATCCGCACTATCGCGGCTCGACCATCTTCTGATTTGCGGCAGTCAAAGCAAATGGCCCGATAGTACAGGTGTGTCCAATCACGGGTACTACGGAAATTCCTGTAGCCCCCTTATCTTTGGCCAAATCCGACCCTGCTTCGCGCGACCCAGCTTATGCCGAGCGCAGAAGGCGCGTCGCACGGTGGCGAAAGGATGACGATTTGGGCGCCGCAACCTCTGTCGGGACCTTATGGCGCGCGAAAGGAAAAAGTTCGTCAGCGAGGTCCTGGGCTGCCGCGCGGCGCAGCCGTGGGTCCTTTTCGAGGCAGCTCAAGACCAGTGTGTTGAGGCCCGCCGGCAATGACGGATTCGTCTGCGATGGTGGCAACGGTGTGGAAGACATGATGCGGGCGCACACACCTTGCAGCGAATCGGCATCGAACGGCCGGTTTCCGGTGATCATTTCGTAGAGCACCACGCCGAGCGAGAAAATGTCGGAACGCGCGTCCTGTGGCTTGCCCAGAATTTGCTCCGGACACCAGTAGGCCGGCGTTCCCAGAAGGGGCGTGTCCTTCGCGTCGCGGCTGGCGAGGCGCGCCATACCGAAGTCGGTGAGCTTGATGCGGCCGTCGTCACCGATCAGAATGTTGGCGGGCTTTACGTCCCCGTGAATGATTCCTTTGCGATGCGCAACGCCTAATGCCAGGGCGACTTCGGCAACCCATGCGCAGGCTCGCGGAAATGGGATGCTGCCCTTATCCAGCATTCGTTCGAGCGGCTGGCCTTCCAAATACTCCATTACCAGATAGGGAGTCGACGACGTCTCATCAATGCCCATGTCGTGCAGCGCCACAATCGAGGAGTGCGATATTTGGCCCACGACGCGCGCTTCCTTGAGGAAACGCTCACGTCCCTCGCCGGCGGCAAGCGCTGTCGGAAACAGCTTTATCGCCACAGTGCGGGCGATCATCGGATCGAACGCGCGCACAACGCGGCTGTTCGCGCCTATACCGATGGTGTCCAGAATTTGATAGCGGCCAACTTGCACGGACAATAACCTTCTCCCGATCTGAACCGGGTGTTATCCAAGGTAGCGAAATGGCCTGCGGGCAGCAACGGTACTAAAGTACTTGATTGTAAACAGCTAACAAGAAGTACAGGCCGCTATCTTGATGGATCGGGAGCGCGAATGCCGCTGAATGCAGGGCTGACAGCGAAGTTGGCGGGGAATTCTCTGACGTAGTGCCCCATCAGAACCAGATACGTGTGGAAGTGAAAGAAGCGCATCTCGTTATAGGCCTGGTCAGCCGTCCAATGCTGCTCGGCCATGCGATAGGATGCGATCATGACGCCGGTGCGATCGTCGCCGAAATAACAGTGGACGAATATTTTTTGCTTTGGATTGTCGCGAATCAGTTTCAGGAACGTGGCCACCTCGCTGTCGCTGGGGCCAAAAAAGGCGCTCGTGGAAATACTCACGTAACGCATTCCCAGAGCCTCCACGGTGCTGCGCTCAGGAGACTTGGGCCCAGTATTACGAAGATCCACCACGATGGCGACGCCCAGGTCTTTCAATTGCTGATATCCCAGCGTGCGGGGCTGTGCGCCCCGCAAGAGCATGTCGGTGACCTTGCCTGCATTGGGAATACCTCGGACCTTCAGTTTTTCGCCGAATGTGAGTACGGATCGAGGGTCCGCGGTGGGCGCCGCGGTTTGCTGTGCCGCACAATTGTGTGGAGCAAGGCCCGCTAGGAGGAGCGCGAGAATTGTGGCTCTGCGTGGATACGATGACAACTTCACGGCCGAGAAGACCAAATCATTCCATTCGCAAGAAAAATTAAGCGTTTACAAAATGCATTACCAGTCTACGCGCGTTCGTATACGCGCGCCGCGGAACTTCTTAGCGTTTGCGTACCAAAGTGGGAATCAAAAAATAGTGTTGTGCGCGAAATGACACCACTACAGATAGAGCATATTTTAAAAATCCTCACCACATTTTGCGTTTTTCTCTTGACAGGATTTTCGCAGCCGACGATACTGCGATTCCAGATTCGGGGGAACGTGGAAGCGCCAGGCGGACCGGGTCGAGGATGTTAACGCGAGTCCGCACGGGCCACGACACCAGCCGGGTTCTAAGCAAAAAAATCGAGCGCGAGGATCCAGCTTCGCGCCCGCATGCAAAGCGTTAGAAGCGCTGCTGTGAAGGCTGCGTGGTAACAGGAACACCAGCCCGGGGCAGGGCGTTGCGCTTTGCATCGGTTTTTCGACCACTTTCGACCGCCAGGCGCGGTCGAATTTTTTGCTTTGTAACCCTACGATCCCCGCGAATCAAGTTGCCGCCGCCATTGCGACTGCGGGCAGCGCCTCCTGCGGAAAAGCGGAGGAGTATAATAAAGGGTGACCTCCACCTTCGGGGGCACCCTGAAGTCCGGAGGAATGGATGGCTACGGTGAGAACGGCATTGCACGGCAAATCGCTACAAACGGGAGTGAACTCCGAGAAGTCATCGGGTGAGAACACTGGGCTGGTGTTCAATCGATATTTTACGGATGGAAGGACCTCGCCATTTGACGCCGTCGAATGGGAGAAGCGCACCGCGTTGATCGGCAACGAAAAAGGTGTGACCATCTTCCGTCAGGAAGGCGTTGAAGTCCCCAAGAACTGGTCGCAGACCGCCACTAACATCGTCACCAGCAAGTACTTCCACGGAAAGCCCGGCTCGCGCGAGCGCGAAAACTCGGTGCGGCAATTGATCAATCGCGTGGCCACCACAATCGTGCGCTGGGGCGAAGAAGGCGGCTATTTTGCCAACGAGCAATCCCGCGATGCGTTTCGCGACGAACTGACTCACCTGCTTGTCGAACAAAAGATGAGCTTTAACTCGCCAGTCTGGTTCAACGTCGGCGTGCAATCCAAGCCGCAATGCTCGGCGTGCTTTATCAATTCCGTGTCCGACAGCATGGAATCGATCATGGGCCTGACGCGCACCGAAGGCATGCTCTTTAAGTGGGGCTCGGGAACGGGCACCAATTTTTCAACGCTTCGCGGCAGCAAGGAAACACTCTCGGGCGGCGGCATCGCTTCCGGCCCGGTCAGCTTTATGAAGGGCTTCGACGCCTTCGCCGGCGTCATCAAGAGCGGCGGCAAGACGCGACGCGCCGCCAAGATGGTGATTCTAAACATCGACCATCCGGACATCGTCGAATTTATCGAATGTAAGATGAAGGAAGAGCGCAAGGCGCACATCCTGATCGAGCAAGGCTATGATGCCGCGATCGACGGCGATGCCTACAGCTCCATCTTCTTCCAGAACGCCAACCATTCCGTCCGCGTCACCGACGAATTCATGAGCGCCGCCGAAGAAGACCGCGATTGGTGGACCCGCAACATCACCGACGGCCAGCCCAACGAAAAGCTCCGCGCGCGGGACCTGCTCTTCAAGATCGCCGATTCCACTTGGCGCTGCGGCGATCCCGGCATGCAGTACGACACCACCATCAACCGGTGGCACACTTCCAAGAACACCGCGCGCATCAATGCGTCGAATCCCTGCTCCGAGTACATGTTCCTGGACGACACGGCCTGCAACCTGGCGTCGCTCAACTTGATGAAGTTTCTCGAGCCTAACGGCCAGTTTGACGTGCAGGCATTCCGGCATGCCGTGGATGTAACCATCACCGCGCAGGAGATCCTGGTCGACAACGCCAGCTATCCGACGCCGAAAATCGCCGAAAATTCGCATGCTTTCCGGCCGTTGGGCCTGGGCTATGCCAATCTTGGCGCTCTGCTCATGTCCATGGCCCTGCCCTATGACTCCGACGAAGGCCGCGACGTGGCCGGCTCCATCACCGCGCTGATGTGCGGCGAAGCGTACGCGCAATCTTCACGCATTGCCGAGCGCATGGGCCCGTTCGAAGGCTACGAAGTCAACCGCGATCCCATGATCGATGTGATCCGCATGCACCGCGATGCCATACGCGGCATCCAGCCGGAACGCGTACAGCCGGAACTCTATATGGCGGCGCAAGAATCCTGGGACACCGCCCTCAACCTTGGAGAACAATTCGGCTTCAAGAACGCTCAGGTCACCGTGCTCGCTCCCACCGGAACCATCGGCTTCATGATGGATTGCGACACCACCGGCATCGAGCCCGACCTCGCGCTCGTGAAGCACAAGAAGCTTGTCGGCGGCGGCTTGATCAAGATCGTGAACAACACCGTGCCGCAAGCGTTGATGAAGCTGGGCTGCACGCCGGAGCAAACCAGCGAAATCGTTTCCTATATCGATAAGCATGGCAAGATCGAAGGCGCTCCCTATCTCAAGCCAGAACATTTGGCCATATTCGATTGCTCGCTGGCTCCTATGGGTGGCGGACGCTCGATCACCTGGACGGGTCACGTAAAAATGATGGCGGCGGCGCAGCCGTTCCTCTCGGGCGCGATCTCAAAAACGATCAATATGCCTGAGGAATCGACCATCGAAGACATCATGGACGCGTACATCGAGTCCTGGAAGCTGGGACTCAAGGCCGTGGCCATTTACCGCGACAATTCCAAGCGCTCGCAGCCGCTCTCGGCCGCAGGGCAGAAAAAAGACGAAAAGAAAGTCGAAGTGACCGTCGCGCCGGGCGCAGCGGTTCCGGTTCAACAGGAACTGTTTGGCCGTCGGCAGCGCGAGAAAATGCCCACCGAGCGGGCTTCGGTCACGCACAAGTTCAGCGTGGGTGGACACGAAGGCTACCTGACCGTGGGCATGTACGAAGACGGACGCCCCGGCGAAATCTTCATCAAGATGTCCAAGGAAGGCTCGACTCTGTCGGGCGTAATGGACGGCTTGGCGCTCACGATCTCACTCGGATTGCAGTACGGCGTGCCCCTGAAGGTGTTCGTCGACAAGCTAGTGAACACGCGCTTCGAACCCTCGGGCATCAGCGCGAACCCCAACATCCGCTTCGTCTCTTCCGTGCTGGATTACATCGCACGCTGGCTCGGCGGACGCTTCATCTCCTCCGAATATTTGAAACTGACCGGTGAACAGATCGCCGCCGCGGCGGCTCCTACGTCGGCAAACTCCGCGATGGTGGAGTCGATGCTCGCGGCCATCTCCGCCGGCAACGCCACGGCAGCGTCGACCAAACAACGCGATGCTCACGAAGGCGCGCCTGCGTGCTCGGAGTGCGGCATGCTGATGGTGCCGAACGGCGCGTGCTACAAGTGCGAAAACTGCGGTAGCACCTCGGGCTGCAGCTGACACGCGCTCACCGTCGAGGAGACCCACGACGAAATGAGCGCGCTCCCAGCCAGCCCGGCCATGGATGCCGGGCTCGTCCAGGAAAGGCCCAAAGCACGGGGCTTTTTGCACATTGTCCGTCACGGCGCGGGACCCGCCACAATGTATGTGGTGACGTATCATCGTTTGGACCGTTCCGAATCGCACCCCCATCCCATAGAGGCGGAAGGTGCGCAACCTCTCATCGAATTGCTCGAAGAACTCGGCGTCGACTTACGCAACGGAGAAGTCCGCGGCGCGCTAGAAGATGTTCTGCGCTTGGGCTCGGCCAATATTCCCGACCTGTGGTTCAGCGAGGCAGAGCTGGTTCGAAAAGGTTTGATCAGCAGCTAGCTTACGGTCGAGTTCCGTTTTTGTGGGTGCTGCGCGAGAATCAGGCTTCGGAAAGGTGCCGACGGTTAGCGGGGTCGGGGACGGAGCGGCGGCCGCGCCGTCAGCGGGCGCGGGCGCATGCGGAAGCGGGGGCCGAGAGGCGGCGGCACGTTGCGCAACATGTCACCGCAGCAGGGACAGCGGCCGTCATCGATGATCGGGCCGGTAGCGTCAGCACGCAGCCAGTGGCCGCGTAAATCGCATTGCGCATTGATGCATTGGACGGTGAAACCGGGCAAATACTGCATATCGTCATTCCCCCAGTGGCGATGCGCGCTGTCGGTAACCGGCCAGCAAACGCCTTCCGACCAAAAAACACAACATTGGCGCGCATTGTGGCGCGGGCTACCTGTGGTGTCAAGAGGAAATGCCACAAGATATAGGGGTCACCTTGCGGAGTGTGGAAAACTCATTCTTGCTGGGGCTCCGGGCTGCGCTTGGACACCGCCAGACCTCCCGTTCTAAAAAGTAGTTGGCAGATACGCCCGCGCAGGTGTCGAAAATAGCTGCGTGTTCTCTACGTAGTAGAAAATAGGAGTAAGCACGCCGCACTTCATTTTCGGTGAGTACGCACCTGGGTAAGGGTGTGGCGACGGAGGCGGATATGGCGGACAGTTCGCGCGGGTCGATTCCTGAGATGCCCAATTTTCGCGGGGCGGGGCCGAGGATCTTTCGGTGGGGTGTGGTAATCCTGGTTGTGCTTCTGCTGTTGTGGAGCACCACCTCGATTCCGACGGGAAACGTGGGCGTGCTCACGCTGTTCGGACGTGTGACCGGTGAAACGCTCGGTGAAGGCATTCACCTGATCAATCCGCTAAAGTCCGTGCAAAAGCTTTCGGTCCAGACGCAATCAGTGAAAGAGAGCGCCAATGTCCCGTCCAATGAGGGTCTGATCCTGGCGCTGGACACTTCACTCCTGTTCCGCCTGGACAAGAGCAAAGCAGCATACGTTTTTCAGACCGTCGGAGACAACTACGCCGAGAAAATCGTCGAGCCCACGTTGCGCGCCGCAATTCGCGCTTCCACTTCAGCGCACTCGGCGAACGCCCTCTACACCAATGCGCGCGAACTGGTGCAGCAGCAGATCCAGGATGAGTTGACGGCACAACTCGCGCCGCGCGGCGTCATCGTCGAAAACGTGCTTCTGCGCGACGTCCAGCTTCCGGCCATGCTAAAAGGCTCGATCGAAGCCAAACAACAGGCCGAGCAAGACGCGCTGCGAATGAGCTTCATCCTGCAGAAAGAAAAACAGGAAGCGGAGCGCAAGCGGATTGAGGCTCAGGGTATCGCGGACTTCCAGAAGATCGTCGCCCAGGGTATCAGCCCGCAATTGCTGGAATGGAAGGGCATCGAAGCAACGGAGAAGCTGGCGACTAGTTCCAACGCGAAGATCGTGATTGTCGGGAACCCGAAGAACGGGCTGCCGCTGGTGCTGGAACCGAAATAACGGCTGTGTTGTGATTGAGCGCGAACAGCGCAGGGTCAATCGGAACGAAGCTGGCGTGCGCGTCCAACAAACGCGGCGCCAAGAAGCACCCCACTGAGCGCGAAATAGATCAAAGCGTCCTGATTGGCGTGGGCGCCGTTAGCCGTTCCGGTGAAGTCGATACCCGGTGTGTGATTTATCGGACCAACATACCAGAGCGCCGTGAGCACCGCCTCGAAGGGCTTGCCGCTGCCGCTCCAGACTCCCAGCGCCAACGCCAGCGAGGGAAGAAACACAATTCCCGCGAGCCAAGGCACCAAACCATACCAACCTCGCGTCACAAGTACTCGCGAACCAGCGCCGGCACCCGCGACGGCAGCGATCGCCAACCCCGCAAGCCAGCACGCCGGCAATTGCCGCGACAGAATCCACGCCGACGAAAACAGAAGCGCGCGAGTGCCAAAACGAGATTCACGCGCGCCCATGCCCGACCACACCAGTACCAGCCACATCCACGCGCTGCCCAGGATGGGTCCTCGCGACGCGTCCAGAGGCGCCGCGAATTGCGCGATGAGCAATCCTGCCGCCACGGCATACCACCACCAGCGCATTCCTTTCACGGCTAGGCGAAGCTCCGCCAGAACAAGCCTCTCGAATGCATGGGTCCTGCCGGAAGCGGCCAGTGGCGTAAGATGCGCCGGAGCGCGCGTCGCGGGGCTTTGGCGCGGCGTTTCATCCGTCGAAGAATTTGCAATGGCGTCGGGCGCAGCCGCCGCCCGCTTCGGACGACGCCACGAAGGCGCCAGCGACCGCAAAGAATCAAATCGGTCGAAGACCAACGCAGCGAGCAGGACCACTGCAAGCGCCGCTCCGACCCAGAGGAATCGCAGCAGAATCTCTTCCCACGTCCACGCCACGCCCTGCCAGCGGAAGGATTGCACGATCTTTACCGGTGAATCGGCAATCGTGAAGGCGAATGAGTCTTTATAACCCGGGATGTTCGCGCGCGCACCGGCCATCATGCTGTCCGCGACGACCATCAAGCCCATGGGATCGACGTGATGATTGCCCGAGATTTCCGGCAGGCCGATGCCCAGGATGCTCCAGACGAAAAACCAGGCGACATTACCGATGCCCCCGCGTAAAACCGGAAGGGTCTCGAACAAGACGGCGAGAGCAGCCGTGAGGGCCATCGACGGCACCGCGACAAGAACGAAGGGAGCGAGTAACGCGATGCCGTCGAAATGCGGATCCTCGCCGGCGAATATCTGCATCAAGATGGCGGCAATGGCGAGAATCACGACCATCGAAGCAAGCACCGCAAAGTTGCTAAGGAATTTGCCCAGCGTGTACGCGGCTTTCGAAAGCGGAGTAGCCGCCAGAATCTGGCCGACGCCGGTTTGGCGATCGCGGTCGATGGCGCTCTTCACGATATAAAAACCAACCAGAGAGATAAAACACGTGGTGGTGATCGCAATCAGCGCGCCGATCCATGCCGAGGTATAAATCCCGCGATACTCCCCCAGTTGAACGGCGATCCGTCCGGTTGCCGCGGCGTATCCGAGAAACACCGCGAAGAGCAGCGTGAGCAGAAAACTGTAACGCCGGACGCGCTCCAAAAAATCCGCGCGAGCAATGGCGGAGATGGCGCGCAGCTGATTCACGCTGCGTTTCCGGCAGCCGCGCTGCGCTGTGTGACAAGGGCCGCGAGATAAGCGTCTTCCAGCGAAGGCTCCAGCGGACGCGCGTCTCGAGCGGGCGCAACGTCCGCTACCACCCTGGCGTGAACGCCGTCGCTGCGGTGCGCCGTGCTGCTGACCAGGTGATTCTGCCGAAGCGCCGGCAATCCCGCGCTCGGCATCACGACTTCCCACACGCGTCCCGTAACGGACGCGAGCAGCGCCTCCGGCGCGCCGTGCGCTAAAAGCTGCCCATGCGCAAGGATCGCAATGCTCGTCGCAACGGCTTCCACGTCCGACACGATGTGCGTCGAGAGAATCACGATGCGCTCGCCGGAAAGCTCCGACAAGAGATTACGGAAGCGCACTCGCTCTTCGGGATCAAGCCCGGCCGTCGGCTCATCGACGATGAGCAATTGAGGATCGTTCAGGAGCGCCTGCGCAATGCCAACGCGCTGCCGCATTCCTCCGGAATAGCCACCGAGCGGCCGCCTGGCCGCATCGGTAAGATTCACCAGCTCCAGCAATTCGCCGATGCGCTTGCGGGCCGCACCCGCGGTAATGCCCTTTACCGCGGCCAGATATTCCAGAAACTCCAGCGCGTTCAAATTGGGATACACGCCAAAATCCTGTGGCAAGTATCCAAGCACATCGCGAAGCGCGTCGGGACTCCGAGCGATGTCGCTGTTGTTCCACAAAACTCTACCCGACGAAGGCCGCGTGACCGTCGCGAGAATCCGCATTAGCGTGGACTTCCCCGCTCCATTCGGCCCAAGCAAACCCAGCACGCCCGGCGCAAGAGTCAAATCGACATCGCGCAAAGCCTGCACCGTGCGGCCATACCTCTTGCTCAATTTTTCTACGGTAAGCTGCATCTATTCCTATTCAACAAAGGGGCGTTCCGGTGTGCCAGACAGAATACGCGGCAGGGCGGCAAAAAGTTTAGATTAAACGGCGAAGTCATCCGTCAAAGCAGTTTTTTCCGCGCTCTACGATGCCGTCATCCTGAGGCTATGCGACGAGCATAGCCGAAGGACCTCAAACCGAGGAATTTGGCGCAGGCAAATACCGAAAAGGGGTTCTCTGAGAAACTATGACTGTGGCGGCGCAGGAGCAGAAGCCGGCGCCTCGGCCGGTTTCTCCCCTTCGGGCGAGCCACTACGTTCGGCCGCAGAATGCTTCTTCGCGTTCCACGCCTCCTGCAACTCCGCGAGATGCGCCTTCACGCGATCCAGTTCTTCCTGCTTGTCTCTGATCTGCTGCTGCTCCGCGTCCAGCTTCGCTCTCCCGCTTTTATCGTCCTGGAAGCCGGGCTTGGAGTAATACGAATCCGAATCCAGCGCGAACCCTCGCTGTAACAGGTCCAACTCTTTCTGGACCTCCAGAACTCGCTCTTTCGCTCTCGCGATCTCCGGACTCTCGCCAGCCTTCACCGGCGGATTTTGCTCAGCCGCGGCAGCCGCCGCGTCCCTGGCCTCCACAGCTGCGACCGCGGAAGGAGCCGGCGGCACTGCGTCGGACGTTGGTGGCGAACCTACATTCAGCCCTTCCGCGCCGGGCTTTATGTGTTTGTTGTCGATATCGTCGTCGCTGATGACTTTCGCAGGTTTGGCCGCCGCGCTCTTCTTTGCCGCGCGCGCCTGCCGCGCCGCGTCGGCGACCGACTGATCCTGCGGTGCTTGCGTGTCCTGCGAATATCCCGCCGGCGAGACTACGAACAGCACCGCGCACACCGCGATCGAGAGCACCTCAAAGCGCAATAGTCTGTCGTAACGCATAGTGCTGCTCCCGGAAACGAACATCGGCCACGTCAAAGCTTTCGCAAAGCTCAGGATACTCCCGCGACCCAGCAGGGGCAAACCACCAGCAATCTTGCCGTGCGAATGAGGCAACGGGAACGACTTCGGACGCGCAGTAGCACAGACACTCTTGTCTGTGTCCCAACGAAGCCCCACCCAGCTTCAGCCTCTGGGCGACCCTGGCGGCCCCAGGATCCTGCGGCACAAGTAAAACTGCGTGGAGAGCCCTCCATACCGAAGAAGCAAGTCCCGCTCCGCGCCTTCGTCGAAAAACCCCCGTGCAAACGAGGTAGAAAACAACGCGAACTCTGCGATGATAATCCCTTGCGCCATAATGCGAAAACACAACGACGATCGAACCACCCGGACCAGAATGAAGCGGCTGCGTACAATCCTGTTTGCATTGTTCCTTGCCGCTGCCTGCGCTTGGGGCACCCAAGGTGTCTTCGCGCAGGAATCGACATCCGTAGCGGATCCAAGACCTGTCGCCGCCGCACCGACAAGCGCCGATCCGAAAGCAGAAACCAACGCGACTGGCCAGCACCGCTTTTGGGACGCCACCAACGACTGGCTGTTCGCCGGTGTGGCCGCATCACGCACGCTCGACTACTTTTCCACTCTCAATATGCGCCGCCGCGGCCGCCAGGAAATCCTGCTCACCAACGACGTCGTCGATAATCATGCGGCCTTCGCAGTCATCGAAGCTGCGGGCACAGCCACATCCATCGGGGTTTCCTATCTGTTCCATCGTTACGGCCACCACAAGCTTGAGCGATGGACCTCCATCGTGCACATCGGACTCGCCTCCGCGGGTGCCGTGCGCAACTACTGCCTCAAGACCGCGCATCCCGCGGTTCCCGGTAGTCCGTAGCAGCCGCTTCAGCCGTGTGCCGTTGCCAAGCAAGGTCTCGCGCTATCACCCTCGACTTGCAGTCCGGCGCGGCGAGCCTCATACTCCGGCCTCAGGCCCAATGATTCATTGCCGGACGAAACAACCGCCCCTGCGCGGCCAACACCATCCAGAACGGCACAGTTTTCTTCGTCATCGCGCGGCGATCGTCCTCGCAAGCCTCACTTTCCTCGTCACACTGACCCTCGCGCCGTCATCTGGCGCGGCGAGACTCACTCCGCAAGCGACTCAAATTCAATCCTACCCAGAGCGCCCCACGCCGTCGCAGCCGGCCGTTCCCGGCTCTCCTTCGAAGCAACGCAATGCTCCAGACTCCCCGAAAACCGAGCAGTACACGCTCTCTCAGGACCGCTACGCGAAAGCCGTCGCCTATTCGCGTGCCCGGTACATTCTCTATTTCATTTCTGATGTAGCAGGCGTTCTGGTTCTCGTGCTCTTCCTGCGCCTCGGGATCGCCGCTAAATTCCGGGATTTCGCCGAGAGCGTCACGGGCAACTGGTGGCTGCAGGGTCTCGTGTTTGTCCCCCTGCTGATCGCGACGCTGGATCTCTGCGATCTTCCCATCCACCTTTACGGGCACTCGCTCTCATTGCGCTATGAACAATCGGTGCAGGGCTGGGGCTCGTGGTTTTGGGATTGGTCGAAAAGCGAGTTACTGGGCATTGGTTTCGCGATCGCGCTGGTATTCATTCTCTTCATCGTCATGCGCTGGAATCCTCGACGCTGGTGGTTCCTTTTCTGGCTGGCGGCCTTGCCGATTCTGCTCTTCGTATTGTTCATCAGTCCATGGTTCATCGATCCTCTGTTCAACTCATTTCAGCCGCTCGACACCAGACATCCCGCGTTGGCTGCGGAAATTGAGAAAGTCGTCCGGCGCACGGGTCTCGATATTCCGCAGGACCGCCTGTTTCTGATGGAGGCCAGCAAGAAAACCAACGACGTCAATGCCTACGTAACCGGCTTCGGTGCCTCCAAACGCGTCGTGGTCTGGGACACCACCATCCAAAAACTAACCACTGACGAAACGCTTTTCATCTTCGGCCATGAAGCCGGACACTACGTCCTGCACCATATCCGCGACGGCTTCCTTTTTTTTGCCGCCACATTCCTGGTTGCCCTCTACGTCGGCTATCGAGGCCTGTATTGGTTGCTGGACCGCTGGGGCGCCGTCTGGAAAATCTCCGGGCCCCACGATTGGGCATCACTCGCGGCGCTTCTTCTGTTGTTACAGGTGCTTGCCTTTATCGCTATGCCGGTGGCCAACGGCTTCAGCCGCTCCCAGGAACACGCCGCCGACATCTATGGCCTCGAAGTGATTCACGGCATCGTTCCTAATTCCGCGGAAGTCGCCGCACACGCCTTCCAGGTGCTGGGAGAAATTGGCTTGGCGGACCCGAATCCACCCGCCATCATCACTTTCTGGCTCTATTCGCATCCCCCGCTGGCCGAACGCCTGGTCTTCGCCCACAGCTACGATCCCTGGTCCAAAGGCGAATCCACCAAGTACGTAAAGTCCCGCCAATAGCCGCATCTCACGACACCCGCCGGCGCGCAAAACTCGCCACCTTGTGCCGATTCCCGCACACCGCCATCGAACACCACCTCCGCCGGTGCGTCCGCGACGTATCACAAAAAAACAATCCGCACCCGGGATTCGCGCAAACCCGAATCCGCGCCTCCGCCCCTTCCACGAAGATCTCCGCCGCGGAACGCGCGATTGCTGCCAACAACCAGTCCAGCCCGCCTTCGCGCGCGACAAACTCCAGCCTCCAATTCCCATCGGCGTGAACTAGCTCGTCGTGTCCCTCGGTGATGCGCAGAATCTCGTTAATGGGCTGCGCGCATTCGAGAGCGACGTGTTCTTTTTTTGCCATCGCGCCGAACGCGCGGCGCAACGCGTCGCGTAGCCGCACCGACCGCGACAACACGGCAAATGCAGCTCGAGGATCCGTTTGCGATAGGGTGAGCAGTTGAGTCCCGCGTTCCGCTGAAACGATTCGCGAGACTTCCAGAAAAGTCACTAACTCTTCCCAAGAGAGATCGCGGTCAGGTGCACCCGGATAGGAAGGGGCGTTGGCAAAGTCTACGGCGAGTCGTCCGCCCAGCAGCACTACGATATTGGACGTTTGAGACATCGTGAGCCTCCAGAGAAGCCGATCGGAAGCCGATCAGGGTATGCCCATTAACCGGTTAAAGGTATCACAGCGGTTATGATCACTCTAGCTTTCCCAGCAACCCAAATCTTGCGTCCAACAAACTAGCTAAGAAGTATTATCATCCCTTGACATCTGTCGACATCCGTTGAGGTCTCCATGAAATCCTCTTTTGCGAAGCTGTCGGTCGCTTTATTTGGACTGGTTTTCTTCGGATGGGCGTTTGTCCGTGCGACCGATCGAGCAACGAGCCTCCCCCCGCACCAAACCGGGTCGACTGCGATCTCGGCGTCGGTGCCCGTCGTCGTGGAACTCTTTACGTCGGAAGGCTGTTCAACCTGTCCTCCAGCCGACGCACTCCTGGCACGTCTGGAATCCCAGCAACCCATCCCAAAGACCCAGATCATCGCGCTCGAAGAACACGTCGACTACTGGAATAGCGACGGCTGGGTCGACCCTTTCTCCAGTCGCGAATGGACATTGCGGCAACAGGATTACACTGAGAAACTCAAAGACAATCCCTACACACCGCAACTCGTCGTCGATGGCCACTCCGCGCTGATCGGTAGCCGCGAGGACTTGGCCCGTCAAGCAATCGCTACAGCTTCGGCGCAACCAAAAGTACACGTCGCGCTGACGCTGGCTCCCTCAGGAAAACCGGGCGTGGAGCAAGCGACTATCTCGGTCGACCAGCTCACCGGAACGCAACACAGCGACAAATCCGAAGTCTGGCTGGCGGTTACCGAATCCGGGCTGCATTCCTCGGTCACTGCCGGAGAGAATGCCGGTTCCGACCTCCATCACGCCTCCGTAGTGCGGACCTTGCGCAAGATCACCACGATTGACAGGAATAAAGCGGCGTCTTACTCGGGCAGCACGCCGGTACACCTCGATTCCTCGTGGAAGCCCCAGAACGTGCGCGTCGTCGTATTCGTACAGGAGAAGAAAAGCCGCCAGATCGTAGGGGCCGCCGCAGCTGCCATCCAACAGTAACGATCTCTCCACACGTGTCCTGGCGTCTCTTACAGACGATTGCTGCGATTCGCGGCGGGGTTCCGACGGCTGTGCTATCTTGCTCTTGAGCGCACCACCATGCACGAACACGGTCTCGCGCGCAACGCTACTCGATCCAGTGAACATGGCCGACTCGCCCCTTAGCGTCCCCGTTGACTCCCCTTCACCCAATTTCTTTCGCAACCCGCTGCTCCCTTTCGTCCTCCTGCGCGTATTCATCTATCTCGTCCTCGTGGAAGCATTCACCTACGAGTTCTTTTGGGTTGGCTACGTCGCAGGGCTGATCGGGCGTCCATCCTTGGCTCCCCAGAGCCTTATCACTGGCGAATCCATCCGCCTCGCCGGCGTTTTGGCGGCAGCTTGGGTGATGTCGCGATTCGAGCGCCGCAGCTTCGGAGATTACGGACTCCCGTTGCGCGGCGCGCTGGGAAAGCATTTCTGGCAAGGCGCAGTCTTTGGCATCCTGGAAATCAGCGCGGTGCTCGGCACGCTCGCCGCGCTCGGGTACTACCACTTCGGCAACCTCGAAATTCAGGGCGCCAAGCTTTTCCAGTGGATGGCCTTTTGGCTGGTGTTCTTCCTGGCAGTTGGGCTATTCGAGGAATTCGCGTTTCGCGGATACGTCCAATTCGGGTTAACGCAAGGCATCGGCTTCTGGCTGGCCTCACTGCTCACGTCGCTCACTTTTGGCGCAGTGCATCGCACTAACCAGGGGGAAAGTTGGACCGGAATCGCGGGCATAGTGCTCACCGGCTTGTTCTGGTGTTTCACTCTGCGCCGCACGGGCAGCTTGTGGTTCGCCGTAGGTATGCACGCCGCATTCGACTTTGGCGAAACCTTCCTCTACTCCGTCCCCGATAGCGGCACGGTCTTCCCCGGCCACCTCTCCAGCGCCACTCTCGCAGGCCCAACGTGGCTCGCGGGCGGCACAGCCGGCCCCGAAGCCAGCATCTTCGATTTCGTCGTCCTCCTCCTTTTTTTCTACGCCTTCCACCGCCTCTACCCCGCCGCTCCCAAAACCAACTGACCCGTAAAAGCGACCGGTAAATTCGGAAGCGGACCTGCCGCACCGGATCAGTTTCCGGTAAGCCGCCTAGCCAAGGACTTAGCGAGTTTAGAGGAGACCATGAAGCTTTGTGGACGAGATTACAGCGCGGTTATCGCGGGGAATTATCACGAAACTGTATCACCTGGGCCACGACCGTACAAAAATTGGCCGCCAAAATCGACGCGTACATCGGTAGCCGGTCCACTCTTACAAGCGACGGCTCGCGCGCTCAGTTCTAGGCCGCACTACCTTTCGCGATGTTCCACTTCGCGGCCACGTTTCCCTTCGTTCCGTCCTTCGTAAGCTCGCTAACGACTTGTACATCGCCACCCTCATCGGGATCGCTCACGATGGCTGCCCCTGCTACAACTTCCTCCATATCCTTGCCCGACAGTTCCGAGTTCTTTACCTCAGGCGCCTGTGGTTCTGGTTTCAGTTCGTCGCTCATTTGAGCCTCCTATCGCCGCGAGTCTAGCCGTGAAGAGGCAATTGTCAATAAAATAGTCTCGGACAACCACTTATGCATGTAGGGAATAGTGTCTAGTGAACGAGTTCCGAAGCAGTGACCAACTGGACGCCCTGCGATTTCGCCTCCGGCAACACCTCGGCAAGCGCCTTCAACGTGGCGGGGTGCGGATGCCCGATTGCGATCGCCTCGCCTTTCTCGCCGGCTTCCTGCAATGCCAATCGAAGCTGCTTGCGCACCGCCGCAACCTCGGCTACATCATCGAGAAATGGCACGTTGCGAAAGGCCGACGGCACGCCCGCCCGGCGCGCCGCATCGTATGCGACCGTAGCGGCTGTCGTCCGGCTGTCAACGTAAAAAAGCCGGTGTTCGCGCAGCACCGGCATCAATTTATCCATCAACGCCACATCCGCCGTCGACTGCGAGCCTTGATGATTGTTTACCCCGGCTACGTCGGGTACCGCGCGCAGGAATCCATCCACCAGGGCGCTCACATCGTGACCCGACATACCCGGACGCAGCTCCTGCGATTCCGGCTTACCCGGCCCGACCGCCTCCATCGGAAGGTGCAGCATCACTTGATAACCTCGCCGACGAGCCTCCTCGGCAATCTCCACGGAATGAGCATGATTCGGCAGCACCGAAATTGTCAGCGGGTACGGCAGGGCAAAGACAGCCTCCGCGGCCGCCCGGTCGTTGCCAAGGTCATCCAGAATAATCGCGAGACGCGCTGGCCCGGCCCCCGGTACCGGTTGCTGCGCCACCTCCAGTGCGGAATGAATGTGGATCGTGTGTGTCGGAAAGCCACCCCGGCGATACTGAAATAAAATTCCCTCCCGGCTTTCCGATGGAGCATCCTGCGTCAGCCCGTGGCGCGTAGCCACGCCGCCCAGAGATTGTAGTACTCGCGCGATTGCCACGCGCGGCGAGGCATCGCCAGATTCGCTACGAATCGTGATGTCCACGGAGTCATTGCTTTCGGGATCGTGGTCCGAGGCGCGCAGATCGCTGTGAGCGGCCGAGCCGGCGGGCGCCGCCGAACCCGCGGCCGCTACGAATTCACGCGTGATCGCGTGAATGTCCGAGGCGCGCAGGGGCTTCTCGTCCTTTTTGCACCCGACAACAAATGAGGCCAGGGTAACGCCAAGAGCGAGGATCAGACCAAACGAATGGAAGGATTGGGGTAAAAATGGAAGAACGGACAGATGCGTCCGTACTCTCGTCAATAACAGCCGCCGGATTTCTCGCCTTCGAGTCGACCCGGTCCGCCAAGTCACCTGCGGCTAGGCCGCTTTCTTCATGGGAGTTTTCAACAAATCCAGAGCTTTGCGGTAGATCGGATCTTCCGGTGACAGCGGACGAGGTCCCGAAGGTGCGACCTTCGACGGTTCGCTCGTCGATGCACCATCGTCGTCGCCGCCGTCCGCATCGTCACTCGACGACGCCCGGACCACCTCGTTCGGTTCGACACCGTCTTCCAGAATCGGCTTGCCCGCCGCGTTGTAGTAGTTCGCCACAGTCAGGAACAACGCCGAGCCGTCATCCATCGTGATTAGTTTCTGCTCGGAGGCCAAACCAAACGTGCGTTCGCCTACCACATCGCCGCGATGGTTCGCGACGATCGCCGAAGCCAGGACCTCCGCCGCTCCCGACGTCGTGCCGTCAATCAATACCGACATCGGACCTTTCCAAACCACCTTGGTCGGTTCCGCGGACAATACCTGCGGGGACACCGTCTGCCCGCGCAGTGTCGCAATCGCGCCGGAGGGCACAAATAGCCGCGCCATCGCGACCGCTTCGGTTACCGGTCCGCGGCCGCATTCGCGCAGATCCAGCACCACTTTGTGAATTCCCTGCTTTTCCGCTTCCAGTAACTTGTTTCGCACGTCGTCCGCTCGTCCGCTGTCGAGTGAAGGCAGCCGCAATACTAAAATGTCCGGATCCGTTTTCTGCACGATGGTCTTCGAAAACCCAACTTTCTCGCGCACGATGTCCACTTCATCCGGGTCGGCCTTGCCTCGCCGGATCACTCCCACTTTCACTCCGCTGCCCACCTGGCCGTTCAGCAAATTCAGCGCTTGTCCCACGGACATATCTCGCGTAGTGAAGCCTGCGATCGACTCGAAAATATCGCCACTGTGAATGCCGGCTTTCTCCGCCGGGCTGTCAGGCAAAACGGAGACCACGATCACGTAACCAAAGCGCTTGCTCATGGTCAGGCCGGTCTCGCCGGTGCCCGCGTTCTGCTGCTTCTGCTTGTATTCAGTGTACTCGCGTGGCGTCAGGTAGCTGGATTCGGGATCAAGCGATTCGAGCAAGCCATGTAGCGATCCGGCGGTCACCAGATGCATATTCGGCTCGTCCACGTAGTCGGCCTGAATCTTTTGCAGTACTTCACCGAAGACCGTGAGCGACTTGTAAGCTCGGTCGTCGGGCGTGCGACCTAGAACATGTCCTATACCCGCGTAGCAGAAAATCGCAACCGAGACCGCAATGATGCCGAAGCGCGCTTTTCGATTCATTTCCCCACCTGAACACAAAATTCAGTTTCTAGTATAGCATCGCAAAGCTATGGGACGCGCCAGGAAAGCGAAAGGAAGCCTGCCACTTGGTTTCGCCGTCGAATATCCGAAAACAAGGGAACTGCTATCGTTGGGAAACGGAACCAAGTACGACGAGGAGCAAGGCCGCGGACGGCTTGAAAGACACGACAAATGAGTTAATTGTTGTACGTTTACCACATCAAATTCCGCCGGTGGCCCGTTTCTGTCCATAAGTTATTGATACTATGGAACAAGCAATAGAATTTCTGGACAACAAAGTGCTATCATATTCCCTTCATGTTTCAGACGACCATTCTCCGCTCATCGTCTGCTGAGGGTGTGGGGCTGCACACCGGCGTCCATGGTCACATCCGCCTGATACCTGCTCCCGCGGACACCGGGATTGTTTTTCGCCGCATTGACCTCGACAATTTCCCGATTGAAGCACAAGGTCACAACGTCGCGCGCGTCAGTTACGCCACCAGCCTGATGAAGCAGGGAGTGTTACTGTCGACCACCGAGCATCTCCTTGCGGCAATTTACTCCTGCGGGATCGACAACATCTTCGTCGACATCGACTCGATCGAGATTCCCATCCTGGACGGCTCTGCCGAGCCCTTTATGCAGATGCTTGAGCATTCCGGTGTCCGCAAGCTGCGCCGCAAACGACGCTACCTGAAGGTCTTGCAGCCGCTCGAAGTCATCGAAGGCGACCGTCGAATCGGCATCTATCCCGCCGACGAATTCCACGTGCGCTGCTACGTCGATTTCCCGCACCCGCTGGTCGGCCAGCAGGAAGTCGAGATGGCCGTCAATCCCGACACTTTTCGCCATCTCCTGGCCCGCGCGCGAACCTTTTGCTTCGAGCGTGACATCGAGCCGCTCCGCTCCATGGGCCTGATTCGCGGCGGTTCGCTGGAAAATGCCATTGTCCTGACCAACGACGGCGTGATGAACGGGCCGTTGCGCTTCCCCGACGAATTCGGCCGCCACAAGGCGCTCGACCTGATCGGAGATCTAGCCTTGGCAGGCCTGCCGCTCCTCGCCCGAGTCGAAGCTCACAAAGCTGGCCATGCCCTGCATACCCAGCTGGTGAGCCGCCTGCTCGCGGATCCCTCGCTCTGGACGATAGCTACCGATGAAGCTTCGCATTCCACCCACGAAGCGGTCTTGTCCCTCATGGCCCCCGCTCCCGCCGCCGATTGAGCCTTTCGACTCGCGTTTACAAATCACTACTTTGCGAAAGCCTCCCTGCTCCCGCAAAATGAACTGACACCATGGCTCCCAAAGACCTTGCAATCGTTATCCTTGCCGCCGGAAAAGGCACGCGGCTGAAATCCAGCCTTGCGAAAGTACTGCACCGCGCGGGTGGCCGCGCCCTGGTTGAGCAAGTGCTTCGGGCGTGCGCCCCGTTGGGCGCGAAGAAAACCGTCGTCGTTGTGGGCCACCAAGCCGAACAAGTCATGGCCGTGGTAGAACCCAGCGGCGCGACTACCGTCCTGCAACAACCGCAACACGGAACCGGCCACGCCATGCAGGTCGCCCGTCGCGCGCTAGGCCATGCCAAAGTTGTCGTGGTGATGCCAGGCGATGCTCCTCTGGTCCGCACCGAGACGTTGCGCGCGTTGGTCAACGCGCACCGGGCCGGAAACGCTGCCGCAACGATTCTCACCGCCGTGGTCAGCGATCCGAGCGGCTACGGGCGCGTGGTACGCAAATCCGAAACTCAAGTCGGCGCCATTGTAGAAGAATCGCAACTTACCGACGAGCAGCGCGACATCAACGAAATTAACTCCAGCATCTATTGCTTCACACTCGAAAAACTCTGGCCCGCGCTCGCCGAAGTGAAACCCAACAACAAGCACCGCGAGGTTTATCTGACCGATGCCATCGCGATCCTGGCAGGCAAGGGGGAAACCGTCCTGGCGCAGGTCGCTACCGATCCTCGCGAGGTTCTTGGCTGCAACACCCGCGCGGATCTCGCGGAAGTTGATCGGATCTTCCGCGAGTGGAAGCGCAATGCATTGATGACTGCCGGCGTTTCGATCCAGCTGCCGGAAACTGTTTTGATCGATCCTGAGGTGACCGCGGGAGAGGACACCGTCATCGAGCCTGCCGTCCATCTGCTCGGCAAGACGAAAATTGGCGCGCGTTGTCTGATCCGCACTGGGAGTGTCTTAACCGACGCTGTGCTGGGTGATGATGTGACCGTCGAGCCGCACTGCGTGATCGCGAACAGCCGCCTCGACGAACACGTCACGGTCGGTCCGTTCGCGCGACTTCGCCCGGATAATCACCTGAAAGCAGGCGTACACATCGGCAATTTCGTCGAGCTAAAGAGAACCACCATGGGCGAAGGCACCAAGGCGGGGCACTTGACCTACCTGGGCGACGCGAAGATTGGCGCTAGGTCGAATATCGGCGCGGGTACCATCACCTGCAATTACGACGGGTTTCACAAGTATCCCACGACGATTGGCAACCGCGTTTTTATTGGGACCGATACAGCGCTGGTCGCGCCAGTGCGCCTGGGTGATGGCGCCTACATCGCTGCCGGTTCTACGATTACCGACAACGTTCCCGCTGAGGCGCTGGCCATTGCGCGCGGCCGCCAAGTGAACAAGCCTGGTTGGGCCGCCAAGAAACGCCGCGAACTGGCTGCCGCGGCCAATCCGAAGAAGTCTTCCCTCAAGTCAAAGTCCCGCAAGTCAAAGACGACCCGTCGGCGCTAGGTGGTTTCTCTAACGTTTCGATTTATGTGGACTGCCGTCGTAGCGGCCGCTTTCCGAAGCGGGCGCCTTTTGGAACCACGCCCAAATTAAACGCCTACTCCAACTGCAGTGAGGTGCTAGCTGGGAGTTAGGCCGACGCCACTTTCGCTATTCCCTTTTCCAGGGACTGCCATTCGGCATCGGTTAACTGCAACTCCGCGGCTGCCATGTTTTCTTCTAGATGCTTGACGGAAGACGTCCCCGGAATCGGCAACATAACCGGTGAGTGATGCAGGAGCCAGGCCAGCGCGATTTGCGCCGTCGTGGCCTTGTGCGATGTTGCGGCGCGCTCCAGGACGCTGCCCGGTCTGTTCAGCTTGCCTTGTTCCATCGGGAACCATGGGATGAAGCCGAGGTTGTGCTTCTCGCAGAAATGCAAGACGGCCTCGTGGGTGCGGTCCGCGATGTTGTATTTGTTCTGCACGCTGACGATGGGGACCGTTTTTTGGGCGCGCTCGATTTCCTTCACAGAGACTTCGGAGAGGCCGATGTGCCGAATCTTGCCTTCTTTTTGCATTTTCTTCAATTCGCCGAGAGAGTCCTCAACCTGCACCTGTGGGTCGATCCGATGAAGTTGATAGAGATCGATGCGTTCGACTTTCAGCCGGCGCAAGCTCATCTCGACGCACTGGCGCAGATACTCAGGGCGCCCGACTACGGTCCACTGGTTGGGTCCCTGGCGCGTGAATCCGCCTTTGGTGGCGATCACTAGGCCCGCTGGGTACGGATGCAGAGCCTCGGCGATAAGACTTTCGCTGACCTCCGGGCCGTAGGCATCCGCCGTGTCGATGAAATTGACGCCCAGATCGGGCAGGCGCTTCAGGACGCGCTTTGCTTCTTCGCGATCTTTGGGCTCGCCCCAGATCCCGGGGCCGGTGATGCGCATCGCGCCGAAACCCAGGCGATGGACTGGAAGGTCCCCGCCAATGGAGAAAGTGCCGCTTGCTGCTGCGTTAGGTGTAGACATGCCCGTTGGATTCAGTGGAACGGCGGGTGGTTACCTCCGACGTGGAAGCAAACTTCTTGACGGGTTCGCGGGGAGTCCGGGGAGCGAGGTCGTGACCGGCGACGCGGACGACGGTGCCACACAATAGCTGTCGTCAACGAGGATGTAACCTGGATTCACGCAGTAGTAGTTGTTTTTCAGCGACAGATTGCGCGCGCCTTGAATGAGATGAATTCCCGTCAACAAAAGTGGCACAAGGGGCGCGCACTGGCGCACGAACTTGTGTGGCGAGTGGCGCATGCCCTGGTTCAAGTAGGTGGCCGCGAAGGCCTCGACCGAACCGGCGGCGATCATGCCCGTCCAAGTCGGCCGGGATCCCAGCAGAGAATGGGACACCGGGTCCATCTCGATACAGGTACTGCAGTGGTGCAGGAAATATTTTGTGGTCACGCCATCAAATACCTCGGGCGTGCCCTGGACCACACCAAAGACGATCGCGGTACGGTCCAATGCAAAGCGCGAGCGGTTCCTGCCGGCTGGTCCGTGGACAATGGGTTCACGTATCGCGATGAGATGGGGGCCGGATGCAAATGTCGCGTCGGCAGAAAGAGATACAAACGGATGAGTTCCTTCTAATCCTTCCAGCGTTGGAACCGGCGAATCGATGACTTTTGCTTCTTGGGCGTAGGCAAGATGGCCAATCGCAAACGAAAGAAGAGAAAGACTAAGCGTCGATCGTGAGAGAAGTCTGATTTGCCAGAAATTTAGCCGGGCCACGCTGGATGGAGGAGCAAGTCTGCGTCCATCGCCTGGCAATTCGTGGAGTGCTAAGCAGTGCGTTCAGAAGCAGGGGCGGGATGCGTGAGGCCCGCGCAATTTTCAAAACGGAACGCAGCTAAGTGAGCTTCGGCAGGAACATTCCTGTGTGTTGAGTGTGCTCATTGAAATTGGAACCAAACTCCTGGGCCAGGAACGATTCTTCGCGGCGCGCCTTGATGTAGAACGAGGCCCAGATGATGGCCAGGCCGATCAAACCGCGCAGTTGACCGATCAGCACGGCATTGCCGAGGAACGCGATCAGAATTCCCGTGTAAATCGGATGACGAATCGTGCGGTAGGGGCCCGTGCGGATCAACTCGTGACCTTCTTTAAGGGTGACGACACCACTCCAATTGGAACCTAGATGAAATCGTGCCCAAAACGCGATCGCCACGCCCGCGGCGGTAATGGGCACGGCAAGCCATTGCACCAGCGGTGTGTCCGGCACAAATCGCGCGCCCAGCCAGCCATGGCCGAAACCATAGCGGTACAAAAGATCAAATGCCGCGATCAGCGGCAGTATGTAGAGCAACCGCTGCGCGATGGACTCGCGGCGCTTGGTCTTTTTCCGATTCAGCGCGGAGACCAGCCAGTACAGAGCGAACAAGATCCAGAGATCGCTGATGATCCCGGCTGGCGTAGGCCCGAAGACCACCCACAGGCTGTGAGCGATGGAATAGAAATTGTCCGCGTTCATGAATCCTCCTATTCATACGAAACCTTTTGCAGCTTTGTTTCGCGCCTGGATTTTCGGGTGAGTGTGGCGATCCAGGCGCGTTCTGCGCGAATTTGCTCGCGGTAGAAGCGCATTACTTCGCTGCTCCACGCGTCCGCCTCGACTTCGGTGGAGATTCGTGCCAGGCGTTGCTCGCGTGACGCCAGGAATCGATCGCGGCTGCCGAGAATACGTTGGCGTGTTTCGGCGGCGAGAATTCCGAACAGGCCGACGCGCAGGCGGAAGCCGTTGTCGGACGCGGCTTCGCCTTCCGCATCGTCGCTTAAGCGGCGCATGAGTTCCTGCTTGCCCTTGGCGGTCAGAGCGTAGACTTCGCGGGTTTGCCCGCGCTGGCCGGCGGACTGGCGCTTGCTGACCCAGCCGTTTTCAACGAAGCGGCGGAGCAGTGGGTAGACCAGATTGTTGTGTAGGTCGCGCCGGCTGGTGAGCAGGCCGACCGTTTTTTTGAGAGCGTAGCCGTGCTGGGGACCAGCAAGCAGGGCGGCGAGAAGTAATAGGTCATTCATGACTGTGTCAAAACTAGACTAATGAGAGTCGCTTGTCAACTCGGGAGCGCGCCAATTTGGAGCTTGCCGGATGGCAAAACACGCCCAAAATGGCGGTCATCATGAAGAGCAACCCTACAACGAAGCACAACGCGCAGGATTCTGGCCGAAAACTTGGCGCGCAGACGAAGGCGATTCACGCCGGAGAAGGTGTGCGGCACGGTGTGGGAGGACCCGTAAGCGCGCCGATTTGCCGAACGTCCACGTTCACGTTTTCTTCGACAGCGGAGATGAAGCGCTGGGCTGAGGGGAAGAGCAAGGCGTTCATCTACACGCGGTACGGCAATCCGTCGCTGGCGATTGCGGAGGGGAAGATTGCGGCGCTGGAGGGGGCCGAGGCGGCGGTGGTGACGGCGTCGGGGATGGCGGCGATTTCACATGCGCTACTGAGTGCGCTGAAGGCTGGGGACGAGGTGATTTCGACGGCGCAGGTTTACGGCGGGACGTACCGGTTGATGCGCGATGTGTTTCCGGGCTTGGGGATTACGGTGCACCAGGCGGAGACGGACTTGGCAGGGATAGAGGCGCTGGTGACGCCGCGGACGAAGGTACTGTATGTGGAGACGCCGACGAACCCCACGGTGCGGCTCGTCGATCTGCACAAGGCGATTGCGTTTGCGAAGAAGCACAAGCTCGTCTCGATCATCGACAATACGTTTGCCACGCCGGTGCTGCAGCAGCCGTTGTCGCTGGGTTTCGACATGGTAGTGCACAGCGCGACGAAGGGGCTGGCGGGGCACTCGGATGTGATCGCGGGCGTGGTGGCGGGCAGCAAGGAGTGGATGGATCGGATTCAGCACATGGTGATTTACCTGGGTGGGTCGATGGATCCCGAGGCGGCGTTCTTGTTGAGCCGCGGGATCAAGACGCTGGCGTTGCGGGTGAAGCGGCAGGGCGAGAACGCGCTGGCGGTCGCGAAATTTTTGGAGAAGCATCCGAAAGTGGCGCGGGTGCATTATCCGGGGCTGGATTCCCATCCGGACCACAAATTGGCGAAACGGCAGATGCGGGGATTTGGGTCCATGCTGGCGTTTGATTTGAAGGGCGGCTTACGGGCGGCGCGGAAATTTTGCGACAGCGTGCGATTGTTCCTGCTGGCGGCCAGCTTGGGCGGGGTGGAGTCCCTGGTAGTCTTGCCGGCGTATACGTCGCACTACAACATGAGCCTGGAGGAGCTAGCGAAGGCCCATGTGACGCCGGGAACAGTTCGCGTCTCGATCGGGATCGAGGACACTGAGGATTTGATTGAGGATTTGCGCCAAGCGCTGCGGTAGGATGCTCTCCGCGAGACCGGTCTAAAGATCACCCAGTAGATACCTATGAATATTTCTTTGGCGGGACGAGTTGCGATTGTTACGGGTGCGTCGCGGGGGATTGGACGGGCGATCGCTGAGAGTCTCGCTGCCGCCGGCGCCACGGTCGTCATCAATCATCGAGCGAGCAAGGAACAAGCGAACGAAACCGTGGCGTCGATCGAACGTGCCGGAGGCCGCGCTGTGGCGGTGCAAGCGGACATGGGTTCGGTCGAGCGAGTGCGCCAGTTCGTGGATACTACCGTGAAGCAACTGGGCCGGCTCGACATCCTGGTAAACAACGCTGGTGTGGGCAACCGCACCGCGATGCAAGACATGACCGAGCGGGAGTTTGACTGGACGATGTCGGTGAACGCCCGCGGGCCGATGTTTGCGATTCAGGCGGCGGTGCCGCACATGGGGAATGGCGGACGGATCATCAATATTTCTTCGTGCGGGACGCACATCGCGCAAGTTACCGGGCTGCTGGCGGTGTATCAGATGTCGAAGGGGGCGCTGGAGCAGTTGGCGCGTTGTTATGTGAAGGAGCTGGGGGCGCGAGGGATTACGATCAACAACGTCTTGCCCGGATTTGTGGAGACGGAATTGGCTAGCGATACGCCTCAAGCGTACAAGGATGCGCTGGTGCAGCGGACCGCGCTCGGGAGGTTGGGGAAGGCGGAGGACATCGCGGAGGTGGTGTGTTTTCTGGCCAGCGATGCGGGGCGGTGGGTCACGGGAGAGACGATTTCCGTGAGCGGCGGACTGGGATAGGGGTGCCGTCTATGTAGGGCCGGACTTTAGTCCGGTGTTCCACGAGCACGAATCGGCTCGACGAACGACGATCAAGCTTGCGCCGGCTAAAGCCCGGCGCCTACACGGGCGGGACCGCGCGACGCGGATGGCAAAAAAAACGGGCGGGGCGCTTTCGCGATCCGCCCGAATTTCTTGTTTTTGTGAAGTGGCTTAGAGGGGTTGGACGTTCGAGGCCTGCAGGCCCTTGGGGCCCTTGGTCACTTCGAATTCAACCGCTTGGCCGTCGTTCAACGATTTGTAGCCATCAGCCACGATTGCGGAGAAATGGACGAAAACATCTTCACCGCTCTGGCGCTGGATGAATCCAAAGCCCTTGCTGGCGTTGAACCACTTCACTGTTCCTTGTTCTTTACTCACTGCGTTACTCTTTTCTGTTGACCGCGATGCGATCATACTTTGAGCCCGGCCGGGTTAGGGGCCGATCTCGATTAATTGAGCTATCTGATGCCTCGACTCCGAACCCCTCTACAGAGATACGGGCCGCGTCCGGGCGTAAAAAAAGGCCGCAAGTTTGAACCTTGCGACCGCTTCACACTGACGTACGCGATACAAGAGCAACAAACGCACCCACAAGCTACCACAAGTGCCAGCGCTTGTCCAGTGCTTTCTTGGGGTGGTTGCGGGCCGGTTTCCTGTCTCTGGTTGCCTCGCCGATCGGGACATACAAGCCTCCGATTCTAATATCCGGCTGATTTCACTGAGGGGAGGCGGCGTTCGCGTTTATCCGGCCCGATCCTGCGCCAACCGCCTTCTGTGCCAATCTGGTGTGCGTTCGGAAGCGCGCTGGCGGCGCTCCATATTCCCGTTTGAAGGCGCGATTGAAGGCTGGCTCGGACTCGTAACCCACTTCGCCTGCAATCCTGGCGACACTGTAGCTGGTGGAAGTCAACATCCGTGCGCTCAGCTGCAATCTCCATCGGGAGAGATAGGTCATCGGAGGCTCACCCAGATAGTGGCGGAACTTCTCCGCCAGCGCCGATCGGGACACCCCCACCTGCTGGGCAAGATTCGCAATCGTCCAGGGATGCTCCGGGGCGCGATGTAGGGACGCCAAAGCGGCACCCACGGCCGGATCGCGCGCTCCCGCGAGCCAGCCGGTCTGGTGCGGCGGGAGCTCTGCCATGAAACGGCGCATAGTCTCGATGAAGAGCGCTTCCGACAATTTCGCCAGCACCGCATCGCTGCCGGGCCGGTTCGCGGCCGCTTCGCCGGCCGAAAAATGGATGGAGCTTTCCAGCCACTGCCCGGCAGGATCGTTGCGGATATTGATCTTGAACATCGGCGGAAGCCCACCAAGGAAGGTTCGGCTCACTTCGTGATCGCATCCTAGATAGCCGCAGACTAGCCGCGTAGGTTCGCCACCGCCGCCCGCGCGCGCCAGAGTCATTCCTTGCGAAAACACTTCCTTCAAATGCTTGCCGTTATCAATGATGCAGGGCGGGCACCCGTTCGAAATGATGTGAGCGCTGCCGTGCGGAAAGATCACGATGTCGCCGGGGACCAAGTCGATGCGGTGGGCGCTTTGTACCACTTCGGTTTGCGCGCGCCCGTCGATCAGCAGGTGATAAATGATGACGTGCTTGGACTTGTGCAGAAAGGCGGCGACTTCGCGGGAAGGCGGCGAACGAAAGCCCCAGGGTGCCGTGAACTCGGCGTTGTAGAACACGGCGCCCTCCAGCTTTACTGAATGTAGGACTTCCGAGAGTGCATCCATGGGAGTTTCGACGTGGACTCCTGGCTAAGGATTCGGGACTCCTGGATAAATAATCGTCATGCTGGTGCAGCGCAGTCAAGTATGCCAGACGGGCGGATAAGCATCCTACTAAGGAGTGCGCCATATTTACAGCAGCGGCCGATACCGCCGCTGGGGTCAGGCGGAGATCGATTGCGCCGCCGATCCAAGGAAAAACCGATCGAAGACGTATTCAGAGAGAAGGAGAGACGAAAATGAGTACCGCTGCTGCCCAACCGACGCTGGACATGGATAAGCTGAATGCCTTCATGGGACAGTTTGTCGGCGATCTCGGAGCCGCCGTTCACGCCGGCCTTGTCGTCATTGGCGAAAAACTGGGTTTGTACAAGGCACTTGCCGAGGGCCCGTTGACGACGGCCGAACTCGCATCCCGAACCAAGACGGACGAACGTTACTTGCGCGAATGGCTGGCCTCGCAAGCCGCCGGTGGCTACATCACGTACGATGCGAAGGCGCAGAAATTCAGTTTGAGCGCCGAGCAGGCCTTCGCGCTCGCGAAAGAAGATAGTCCGGCATACCTCCCTGGGGCCTTCGAACTCGCTTTGGGATCGCTCGCGGCGGTGCCCCGGATCGCCGAGTCCTTCCGCACCGGCGCCGGAATGGGGTGGCATGAGCATGACGAAGGCGTCTTCCACGGGTGCGAAAAATTCTTCCGTCCCGGCTACGCTGCAAATCTCGTCACCGCGTGGATTCCGGCTCTCGAGGGTGTGCAGCAGAAGCTGGAAGCCGGAGCGCGAGTGGCCGACGTCGGCTGTGGGAAAGGCGCCTCCACGATCCTGATGGCGAAGGCATTTCCCAAATCCACATTCTTTGGATTCGATTACCACGACAAATCGATTGAAGGCGCGCGGGAGACTGCCGAGCGTCAGGGCATCGGCCAGCGGGCAAAGTTCGAGGTCTCCAAGTCCAAGGAGTTTCCTGGAAAGGACTATGACCTGGTGGCGATGTTCGATTGCTTGCATGACATGGGCGACCCTGTCGGGGCGGCCACCCACGTGCGACAAGCGCTCGCGAAAGACGGCGCGTGGATGATCGTCGAGCCCTTTGCAAATGATGAACTGAAGGACAATCTGAATCCGGTGGGGCGCGTGTACTACTCCTTCTCGACTCTGTTGTGCACGCCGTGCTCTCGATCGCAGGAAGTCGCGCTCTGCCTGGGCGCGCAGGCGGGAGAGGCGCGTATCCGAGAAGTTGTGAAGAAAGCAGGGTTCACGCGATTCCGGCGAGCCACCGAGACGCCCTTCAACATTGTTTACGAAGCTCGGCCCTGAGGACTGAAATTTCAGAAAACCGGGGACAGCGGGACGTTCACGTCCGTGATGCCGAGGATGCGCGATCGGAGTCACAAAACGAGTAACGTCCCGTTTGTTCCAACCCAAAGTTCAGTCTTCGACACGCTTGTTCGTCGTTCAAGTGTCGCGACGATCGGCTTCGATTAATTCGTCGACACGGTTTGGAAAAAACTTTACCTAAAGCTGACAATGTCGGGACCAGCTCGCTACACACGCCGCTTTGAGCGGGATATACTTTCGCACCTTATGACAACAATCGGAGATAAATATCTACTGGGATCCGGGCGAAGCGACCACGACCGGTTGCACGTCATCAGTGCCATTCACGATGGCCGAACTCGCGAGTTGCTGCGGAGGGCCGGATTCGTTTCGGGACACCGTTTCGTGGAGTTCGGCTGCGGGCTGGGCTATGTCACTCGATGGGCCGCAAGTGAGGGAGCGCAAGGCACGGGGATCGACCTGAACGAAGACAACCTGGCGGTTGCCACCGAGTTGGCGCGCGACGCGGGACTGAAGACCGCACAGTTTCGCTTCGCCAACATTTACGAACCCGGGCTGGAGCCGGGGAGTGTAGACGTGTCGTACTCGCGGTGGCTGATGGTCCATCTGAACCGGCCCGTCGATGCGATGCGCGCCATCCATGCGGCCTTGAAGCCGGGTGGAGTAATGGTGTGCGAAGAGGCGGATGTGAGCGCGGTGTATGCGGAACCGCCCTCAGCCGCATATGCGGAACTGCGCGACGTCTGCATGGAAGGCGCCCGGCAGCGGGGAGTGGACTACGCGGGCGGCCGCCGCGTCCATTTGTGGGCGAAGGAAGCGGGTTTTGAGATCGTCCATGTGGACGCCTATCACCCGCACTACGTTACTGGCGAACACAAGGGATTCTGGAACTGGACGTTGCGCGCAGTGGCTCTCGGGATGGTGAAAGAGGGAAGCCTGGACGCAGCGCGGCTGGAAGAGCTGGTTGCAGGAATGAACGAGGCCGATGCTTCACCCGACACACTGGTTGCGCATTGCCGGATGCACCAGCTGATCGCGAAGAAGGCGGGTCGCCCGGATTGAAATTGGAAGCGCGGTCAGCCGAGCGCAAATTTGATTGCGGTTCAAAGCGCAGCGAGAACCGGTGCGGGCTTTCTGGCCCCAACCCGAAGACCCCGGTTCAAAAACCGAACCAGGGCACCCGGCATTTCAAAGCTCTCGTGGGTTCTCAATCTACTCCGGCCAGATAGTGAAATCTCGGAACGCCATCCGTACAACCTTACCGTTCATTCTCCGCAACGCGTCATTCAGTTCTAAGAGGTGTGCGCGGCCAAGTTGCAGCTCGTGCTCGTCAGGCTGATAAATCGTTCCCATCGGATAGTCCAAGTAAGCTGTCCGTGTCTGCTCAATGTGATTGCCGAGAAGATGCGTCACGATCTTTCCTTGACTGAAATCAACCAGCCGTTGAATGCTGAGGGCAAACGCGGACGGGTCTTCCACGTAGAGGCGACCTGGATATAGGCTGTCCCCTGTGAAGAGAATGCCCGTTTGACGGTCGTATATGGCGATTGATGAAGCCTCATGGCCCGGAATGGGAATCATATCGAGGACCCGGCTCCCCAGGTCATAGGTGACCACTTCCGCGGGCCAATTCCGAAAACCAAAGAACGCTTGAACAGCACTTGTCTTCGGCTCCACAACAGTAGTGTGTGGGAGAGCTTTCAATTGCGCATCGCCAGAAATGTGATCATTGTGTGCGTGAGTATGAGCTACGATCAGCGGAATACTCTCGCGATTGTTGCGGCCCAACCACTCATGAATTTGACTCCTAACCGTCCGAGCCACTTCCGTTTTACCCGCGCCGGTATCCAGCAGGAGGGCTTTCTCCTTCCCAAATAGCAAGTACAGGAAAGGCTTTTCGTAATTTGCACAGCCTGACTCGCGAAAAATATAAAGGTCTCGGTTGTATTCTTGGACTTGGAACTGCGGATTGTCTCCACATTG
>Ga0210399_10000099_pt1 | contig 64340 bp, 83 predicted proteins | sample IncBWC14MmetaG_FD_150865 | JGI IMG/M metagenome (GOLD analysis project Ga0210399, IMG submission 150865) | Forest soil microbial communities from Barre Woods Harvard Forest LTER site, Petersham, Massachusetts, United States - Inc-BW-C-14-M | ecosystem: Environmental > Terrestrial > Soil >...
TGAACATGTCGGGCGGAGCGATGTCCTGCGGGACTTCTTCTCCTGCCGCCTATCTGACCGGAACAACCGGGAGCATCGGCGGAGGACTGCTCGCACTCGGAGGAAGTGCTTCGGGCACCGCGACGGTCACGGGCGCAGTCGCAGGACAGCCTTGCATCGCTTCCCCGAGCGACGGCACGAACATCTCCGCGCTAGGGATGAGCATTGAGTGCACAGTCACGGCCTCGAACACAGTGACGGTGAACGCAGTCGCGTTCGTGGCTTTGACTCCGCCAGCGAAAACGTACAACGTCCGGGTCTATCCGTAGGAGAGGGAGAGAGCAATGGCGAACTCAGTTCATCAGGACAAACAAGGCCCGGTCTGGCCCTTGGGGAATATCGTCGTCGCTGCGGCGGGGACTCCGGTTCGCATCACTTCTTTGGTAGATTCTACGGCCGTGAATGCACCTGAAACGCCCAACCCTGGCGTGTCCGGCACTCCTCCCGCGGCCGACGAGTACACGACTCGTGCGCAGCAAATCATCTTCCAGGCACTCAAGGCCGGAGCGGGTCCGCCTTCGCTCGCCAACAACACGGGGATTGTCTACATCCTGAAGCGTGGGGCGGCGGGAGGCACTGGGAACGCCACCGACAAAGGGACCATCATCAAAGCACTGGTCCCCGGAGAGACGTTCATCCTCGGGAGCGCGGCTCTCAATCGCAACGTCTACAGTTTGTACGAGTTCTTCATCGACGCGGACACTACGGGGGATGCCTGTCAGGTGACGGCCATCATCCAATGAGCGACGGAATTACAAAACGCTGGGTGGACGGGGCGACCTGCTCGGAGCGGGACTGGGATGCCATCGATCAAAAGTTGGCGGCGAGAGGATGGATGTCATTGAACCGCCAGACCTCGCGCGTGTTGCTGGCCGAGAAGGATGGACGCATCGTCGGACTGACCTGCCTCCAGCTCGTCCCACACACCGAACCCCTCCTCGTGGACCGCTCTGAATACGCCACTGGACTAGCCGAGGAACTGGCCGACGAGATGCAAGCCTTCCTCGTCGAGTGCCATGTCCGTGGATACATGGCGGTGTGCGAACACCCCGCGGCAGTGAGGCTGTGCGAGGCACGAGGAATGGTGAAGGTTCACCATCCCGTGTACGTGACTGTCTCAGGAGCGAAGTGATGGGCGGACTGTTCGGGATCGGCGGCTCGTCGTCCAAGACGGACAGGAAGGAGCAACTGACTTCGTTCCAAGACCTGCACAACGTATTCAACTTCGCTCTCCCCGCTGGGGAGCAGGCGTTCAAAACGGGACAGTCGATGGTCGGCGACGCCGCGAGTTACTGGAAGAATATCCTCACGGGGAATCGTGCGTCGGTCAGTGCGGCGGTTGCGCCCGAAACTAACGCTGTCCGTGCTGGAGCAGACGCCAGCAAACGACAGTTGGCCACGTCAGGGACCGCCCGCGGGGGCGGAGTCAACGCAGCCTCGCGCACGCTCGATGATTCCACTCGCGCGAAAACGGACAACGCCATATTCGGGGCGAGGCCAGAAGCGGCCAAGCAGACTGCGGCGATTGGCAGCACTGAGTTGTCGGCGGCGCTGAACGCACTTGGGCTGGGCGAGACTTCCGCCAATGATCTAGGCAAAATAGCTACAGACTCTAAGAAGCAGTCCGACGCCAACGGTGCTGCCATGGGGCAGGCCGCAGGACAGATCGCCATGGCTGCTTTGATGTTCGCTTAGTGAAGGATGAGAGATGGGAAACTTCGCATCAGGCTTCTTTGGCGCCGTCGGGCAGAAGTTGCAGGACGTGGCCGAGAAGCATAAAGCCGATGACGACAAACTGCGCGACATCAAGGTGCAGGCTCTCCACGATGCTATCAACTCGGGGAACCTCTCGCCCGAGCAGATGACTCAGACGCTCGAAGAGTTGCAGAAGTTGTATCCGAAGTCCAAAGGGATCAAGGGAGCGTTCGAGAAATTCGGCCACATCGCGGATATGTTTCACAAGAGTCCACATGGACAGCAGGGCCAAGGTGGAGGTCAGGACGGGAGTCAGGGCCAGCCCCAGTCGTCTGCTCCGGCCCAGCCTCCCGCGATGTCCGAACAAATCCCCGGCGCGAATGCATCCAGCACCGGCCCGAACGCTCCCTCCATGCCCCCACGGTCCCCCCAAGCCGCTTCAGCAACGGCTCCCCAGAGCGGGGGCGCTGCCCCTAAGTCCGCTCCCGCTCCTCCTCCTACGATGGCCAGTATCCTGTCGGCGGCGCATCCCTCGCCACAAGCACAGGACGACCGCGAGTTCGCCAAGTTCAAGCGCGAGGAGGAACTGAAGCACAAGTTCAAGATGGAGGAGGCCGAGGCCGTAGCGAAGGCCAAAGCTGCGAATCCTTCCGGTCGCCCCGTCATGGGTCCAGCCATCTCCGTGTCGAACGCGCGGGATCTCGCCAAGCAAGGGAAGTCCTTCATCGACAAGGACGGCCAGCCCATCGATCTCACTACGCTCCCGGATACGATGGGGTTGAAGAATATCGTGTGGGGCGGGAAGTCGTTCTACGAGCCGTTCTCGCCCAACTCGAAAGTGGTCACGGTCGGGAATGAAACCTTCGCGGTCAGCCCGATGGACGTGGAAGCGTTGGGACAGGGCGCCGGGACCGACCTCGGCGAGCATCGCGTTGGCACGGCACACACGAGCGTCCGGGGCCTTGACGAGAAGACGGGGGTCGATGTCACGAAGGGAACGAGCGCGCCGGCGACGACGGGAGTGAAGGGTCGAGGCAGTAAGTCCGCTCCATCCGCACCACCACAGGGTCCGACAGCAAAGCCGGGTGGAGCCGCCGCACCGAGCGCGAGTGGCGGAAGTCGAGGCGGTGCTGCGACCCCTTCGTCTAGCGGAATGCTCCCATCTAACGCCACCTCCCAGCGCATCGCCCCCGTGCGCGAAGCCTACACGCAACTGTTCGGCGATCCGACGCAACCGTCCGCGACTTCGCTATCCGACTTCGACAAGTTAGCCGACGACCCCAAGGCCAGCAAGAAGGTCGCTTCCGCCGTGCGACTCGTGCTCGATGGCATGGAGCAGGAGGAGAAACGTTCCGGGTCGCTATTCACCCTGCTCAAGAATTACGGTGGCGTGCCGCAAGCTCTCATCGCCTCGCAACTGTCTATCAATAAGGACATCATCGGCAAGCTCTCACCTGAAGAGACCAGAGCGTTCAACTCGGTGGTGTCGTCGCTCTCAACCGTCATGGGCCTCCGCTCGCTCACCAAGGCCAGCGCGGCGAAGTTCAGCGTCGCTGCACTCGAACGCGATGTCCCTGTGCCCGGACTAAACGCCATGTCTGCGGCCGCGTTCAACGACAAGATGGCTCGGCTCGCCGAAGAGGTCTACACGGGCTCGCGCACAGTCCCGCTCCCGCAGGAGGAGCGCAAGTACATCGAGGCCCTGCCTGGGAAGTTCCGCGACAAGGCCCAGCCGAAGTCGAAGTCCAAGTCCGCACCGAACACACCGCCAAAACTGGGCGAGGGCGGACACCCACTCGACGACGAAATCAAGAAGGCCGTCCGCGAAGCGCAACGCCCCGCTGCGTGAGGCCCCATGCCACAAGAGCCTCAGACACAGACTAATCCAGCACAAGCCAGCGAAGATTCCGTCAAAGCGTTCATGGCTCTCGACGAAGGCGGGCAGACTCGCGCGTTGTCGAAGATGACCCCGGAGGCGAAGAACTGGCTACTGTTGGGGGTGCGGGCGCTGAAGACGACCCAGCCGAAGGAGCAGACACCACAGAAGGAAGACGAGGGGATGCTCGCGGGCTTTGTCAAAGGAGCAAAAGGAGCATTCCAGAACATCCATGACCTTTTCATTCCTGAAGGCGAAGCTGGCGGCGCACGCGACGTTGGCAAGCAAACTATTGAAACTTATAAACAGGGTGCCCGTCAGACCAAGGAACAGTTCCAAGAAGCCGCACGAGATCCCGACCCGACGACACGGTTTGCCAAGGGACTTCATGGAGCAGCTACGGCTCTATCCCTAGCTGACCCATTTGCGACCGGAAGTGTAGTTAGTGCCAATCAAGCCACAGACGAGGGCAGGCTTCACGAAGCTATTGGACAGGGAGCGTTCGATATTCTAACTCTCTGGGCTGGGAAGAAGATTGGGAGTGAGCCTACTGAGACTACTCGGATAAACAAGGTCGTTTCTGCAACCGGAGCTGACGTAAAGAACTTGGAGCGCGTGATGCCCGACATCGCCGAGGCCGCCAAGCGGAGCGGGCGCCCCACCACCATCGGTGGGTTGAAGGACATCATCGACCAAGGGTCGCTCCAGCAGGAGGCCGAGTTCCAGCGCGACTTCTCCCCCATCAAAGGGAACAAGGTCTATACTCCGCTAATCCGCAATCATCTCGACCGCATCATCCGCGAGAATCCTCAATGGACGAAGACCGAGGCTGGACGCGCGCGGATCGCGGCCATCAACAAGGTGAAGGCCGAGTACGACGTGACTGGGTGGACCTTGGACGAGTTCAACAAGGAGCGGTCCTCGCTGCGCAAGGACATCCGCTCGCTCAGAAACATGGCCCCGTCTGATGCTCGCGCAGCGCTCGCCCGCGACTCCGAGATGGAAGCTAAGAGCATCGTCGCCAACGTGATGTCTGAGACGGTCAACGACCACCTCGCGCACACGACGGGGAAGCCCCGCTTCTACTACGACATCCTGCGCCAGAAGCAGGAGGCGTTCATCGACCTTCAGGACCACATGGCCGACCAAGTGGAGAAGCTGCGGAACAAACAAGCGGCCAAGGCGGGGCAGAGTGTCCGCGAACGAGTGAAGCCTCATGCCTACATGTCTGCGGGTGGCCCCCGAGTGCACGTCCCGATGGGCGAGGCGGTCCCGGAGGACGTAGGCGAGCTGGCCGACTCGAAGGTGAAGTCGGCGTTCCAGCGAGGCGGGCCGAATCGCGGGAAGAAAGTCGCCAAGGGAGCCATACTGTCCCTCCCTCTGTCCCATCTGACCACCGCCGGCGAAGACGCCCGCAAGTCCCGCTCGGCACCCGAGCCCCCGCCGCAGATGGAACAATAAGTGTCGGTACTAGTCCTAGACGCCTCCTCTATCTCGTCGTGGCAGTCCTGTCGCCGCCGAGGCATCCTCGATCGCGACTGGAGGCCCCACAAATGGCGCGGGAAGGCGCTGGCGGACGGGACGCTCCGGCAGGCCATTCTAGCCCTATCGGGCGGAATGGACGCGGCAGCCACAGCGGGCGAAGCGACGGCGAGGTTCCTACAGACTGCCGCCAACCCCGGACTGGACGCTTCTGGGGACACTTACTCCTTAGCGAAGGAGTGGTGCGCCCTGCTCGACACGGTGGTCCGATCCGTCGCACGAGCAGGCGTGCCCAAGGGGCTAGTCGAGCATCCCCCAGTCCGGCTCAACTCCAGCGTCGAATGGCAGCCCCTTGCGCACGTTTCGGGCCAATCCCTGCACCGCTGGGTCACCCTCGACCGCTGGGACGAGTCCGCTCTCATGCGCGAACTGCACTCCTGGTGGGTCATCGGTGACATCGCCACGACCAAGCTCCCTCTCACGTTGCACGTCATCGAGATCGGGCAGGTCCGCTCCGGCCGACGAGCGTCGCCATGGACCCGTGCCTGGCGTCATCCGGCCATGTCGTCCCTCCCTCTGCGATTCAAGCGCAAGGACGGACGAGACTTCCAAGGGTGGAAGCCGACCTACCTGTCCGACGAGCGGGTGTCGGTCGAGTCCTGGGTCGAGCAGCTATGGAAGGAAGGGGCCGCGCAGGAAGTCATGCACACGATCGAGGTGAAGGTGCCGACCGAGCATCAGTGCTCGCGGGTGTTGAGCGACATTCTAGTCGAGTCATTGGCGATGCAGGAAGCGTCCGGGGACCACTGGACGATGCAGCCGATGTCGAGGAATGCCTGTGACGAGTGGGTGCCCTGTCCCTTCCAGACTGTGTGCTATGGCGACGTGGTGGACGTGGCCTCGCTCGGCTTCAGACCTCGCCAGCCGTCGCCGCTTGTACGTCCTCGGAGTTGTTCTGGACCGTCTCAATCGTTATCTGGCATCCATCCGGCGACGCCACCGCAGCCTCGATAAGCGGGAACAGCTTCGCAAAGGTCGCGCGGGTGTTGTAAATCTGCATAGACGAGAAGTCCCGGCTGTCGCCCACGAGGATGCACCCACGGGTGTCCTTCACGTCGTTGCCCCAGTGGATCTCAATCTCCGAGCGGTTGGGAATACCCACAATGAGCGGCATCGGTCGCCCGAAGTGCGGCGAGTCGACAATGTGGATGTCGTAGGTTCCATCCGGGATAGCCGAACCTGGAAGGCCATCCCGGACGGGGAGTTCAAGCGTGTAGCCGAATTGCACTCCATCGACAGCCAGCCGACCGAGCGAGTCGGTCGGAGCCAGCACGTCGCGGAGGACGAGGAGCCTCATTGTCTAGGCGAGCTGGTCGATAGTCCCGCCAGTTGCCGGAGGAACATTGGCAAGCACCGGGATGCTCGCATCCGAAGTAATGGTGCTACCGTCGGACGAAACCGCCGAGGCCGTAAGTCCGAAGGAGGGCAGCGTCTCTCCCGTTGCTACAGTAGCAATGACCTTCGTGGTGTCCCCGTCTGGACTGGCAGTGAGAGTTACGCTCGGGTCGCCAGTCTTCCATGTGGTCGATCCTTGCTTGATTGCGCCGTTCCAAGTGACTTGGAACGTACCTGACAGTCCTACTTTAACTCCGATAATCATAGGTTCTCCAATCCCAATCTGTGTGATGGTCCCTGTCGTCGCAGATATACCTAACACGGCTCGGCGTAAAAGGGAAGTGATTTCTCGCAAGGACTCCACGATGTCGTGGAGTTCCTCGCGATCACGATCGGACAGGTGTAGGTCGAACATCCTTACTCCTTAGAGTCTGCGGTCGGGATGTCCCGCCGAAGCCATGATGCGGTTGTATTGGGCGCAGAAGTCGGACGGAGACTTCGCCGGGACGAGGACGATGGAGTCGTGGGCGACCATCACTGTGCGTGGCCCCTGTGCCATAGCGATGCGCGCATGAGCATGGGCGATGACCAAGGCCGGAGGTGCTTGCGGAGGCACGAGCTGTGACTCAATCGCCGTCAGGGTAGTCGTGAGAAGTAGCAAGGCGGCCTGAGCTGCCTGCACTTCGGGCGACGAGGGATTCCCTCCAAGGTCAGTCACCGACTGTTTTAGATTGGCTTCGAGCGCGTCGAGCGCGGTCAGGGTCGCTCCCAGCGCGGAGGACTTGTCGGCGGCCGGGGCCGCGTTGTAGGCGTCGATAGTGGAGCTGAGGTCCGACCATGCCTTGTTGACCAAGGGAGCCGCGAGCGCGAGGGCCGATCCGACGGGAGGATTGATGATGGCGACGACGCCGGCGAAGGCTTGCAGGCCGATGGGGACGTACTGTTTTAACTTCTGCATCACCGTAGCAAACGGTGGGCAGCCAGCGACGATGAGAGCAAGCGAGAGAGTGATTGCGAGAAGGCCCCGAGATACGTAGCGAGTTACTTGTTTCATTGAGTCGATTCTCCTTTGACGTGCGAATGATACTACTACTTAGCCGACCTTGGATACACTGGGAATCTGCTGGACGACGAGGTAGATGTCTCGTGGGTCGTACATCTCGGCCCACATAACCCTCGGCAATAATTGAAGCGATTGAAGCATTCCGGCGACGAAGCTAGAACAAATCCACGCCCCCTTGGTGTGCCAGCGCCACGGTCCCAGCACGAAGGAGACGATGGCCTTCCAGTCGTAGCGAGCGTCGATAGCGGCGTCGATCATGCGGATGAAATCGATGTACTGGTCGTCGGTAACTGGGATAGTCCAAGTCTCGAACGCGCTGGCGTGGCGGTAGCAAGGATCGTCGAGCGTCCGCCACTTCAACCCACCACGTAGCTGTGCGCCGAAGGTACAGCCGTCGCTGACGAACTCGACGTGGGACCAACGACAACGGGAGTACCATTCGATGAGCTTGGAGTCTAGGCCCTTGCCGCTGACGAAACGGATCATGATACTACTTGCCATCGCCTGTTCCCTTCTCCGCCCGCTCTTTAGCCTTGAGCACTTCAGCAATACCAGCGAAAAAGGCGGCAATTTGCTCCGGCTTCCAGCCATCGAACTCATTTACACCGACCCGAACGCTTACATTGAAATGCGCAGCCCCTTGACACGGAAGTTGCGGGCAGAATACTCGGCTTACCTTTTTAGTCCTCATTTCGTTCCCTTCTCCGCCTGCGGCGCGGGCCGCACATCTGCCAAAATGGAATCAGTGGCGTGGTCTTCGCCAAGTAAAGCGGATGCTTCGGTGACCCATCCTTGTTACGTCCGAAACATTTGAACCGCTCGCTCGGAAATCCTTCTAACTGCGCCAGCATGTAAGGCACGTCTTGGTCTCGGTATAGGTGGTCTCCATCCTTACCCCATGCGGCCACGACAACGCACGCGCCTTTGGCGCATCGCTTAATCCACTCATCGTTTTCTGCGCCCACAACGTTGCTGTTGCGGTACAGTTCCTTGGGATTCGTCGCACGGAAAGCAAACAGATTCGTCATGCACAACGCTCCGTAGCCCCAAGACTTTGCGAAACCTATGCAGCGACGTATCGTTGGGTCGTCCTCCACTTCGTCGGCGGTAGACGGATTCAGGCCAATAAACATCGCGTAAGCGCGCTCGCGGTCGAACCCTTGACGCTCCTCACCATCTGACATCGGCCAGTCGCGCCAAAGCGTGTAGCGGTACTTTCGGCAATCGCTCAACGTCGTCACTCGCTCACCCATGCTTGGCCGACCTTTCGCGGCGCACCAGCGGGCAGTACTCGGAAACGCCATCGCAAGGAATTCCCGTAGCGTTGTGCCATTCCTTGTGCCACCAATCGCTCTCGACTTGCACTGCTTGGAGGACCGCCTTCTGTAGCTTCGTTTGGCGCATCCTCCTACACCTGGGGCAACGCCGGGGATTACGCATCGACCACCAAGAGTGGCCGCAAACGCAACCGTACAACGTATCCACTAGCTGCACCTGGCCCCCGCTCCGCCGCTGCCGTTTCGAGGGGGTCATGCGTTTACGCTCCATTTTTCAGCGCCTTCGATATAGCCTTAGACAGTCCCGACTTTGCCAGCACTGCCGCGTAATCTTGCTTTACCAATTCGCGCTTCACGGCAAAACGGTTTCTCGCTCCCGTACCAATCAGCGACTCTATCGCTTGCCTACACAACGTTCGCGCGGCATCGGGGGTCGTAACAATCGCGTTGGCCTCGCACTTACGAGCGCCTATCGTTTTCAGATATTGTTGAAGGTAGGGCAGGCGGAAATTAGGGTGCGACGGACTGGCCAGATTCTTGCCAGAACCTGTGATGAGGTTATCAATCCAAGCGTAGCCACGCTCGGCAATGAAATCGTAGTTCAACCCGAAGCGTCGAATCTCAAGGTTCACTGGGTCGTAACCGCGCGTTCCATCGTCCCATTCGATGTCGGTGATTTGCTCTAAGTTAGCTCGCAGCGTGCTCGATATTCGCAGTCCGTCCGGGTCGTGGTCCCCGCAATACAACAGCGCGCACCGCAAGCCACGGTCTTCAGCCTCGCTGAATCTCCTTGCATACTCCGCTCGCTGGAGAATCGAGGACCATCCCTTCGAGTTGGCGATGGGAATATGATACTGCGAGCACACAGGCTCGAAGAGGGTCTTGAGGTCAATCTTTTCGACTAGCATCTGAATGTAGAACTTCTCGCCGTCCCACCAATCGGGAGTGTAGTACCGATGGCCGTCAAGAACGTCTTTCAGCATCCATTTCAGCGTATCTTCCACTGTCCCATCGCTCTTAGTTTCAACGCCATGAAATGCCCGCGCATCTTCCTCAGCGATAAAATCAACCGGCAGAATCCCTAGGCGACGGCAACGATTAATAACGCCTTCCACTTTGTCGAACTGGTCCTTGTTGATTAACCGAGATTGCTCTAAGAGATAGCACCAACCGCGAGCGGAAACCTTAAAGCCAATCTTGGCACTGATGGCCTGCAATTCCGCAGCGAACCCGCCGAGTTGTCCGCGCGTGAATTTAGTGTTCAGGTTCATCACTCCTCCTCCTGTCCTCTCCGCGCCCGGTCAGGGGTGCGCTCTCACTCAGTCTCACCAGAGCGAGGAACCGACCGGACTTCGCCCTCACAGCGTTCCCCTATCGGTTCCCATTCGCGCAGTTGCCAGATCCGCGCTTTGAGACGTGTGCGCGTCACGAGATACCTCCGGCTCATGGCTGGAGGATGCCGCACTGACCCCGACCTTGATCTCCTGCATGTCGGCCCACGTCCTGCCCCACGCGCCTTCGACACCGATCACCAGTCCGTCAGGGCATATCGTTGGATGACGCAGCACCTTCGATGGTTCGACGAGGACAGGGTAGACCTCGGCGACATGCTCCTCTAACTGACTCTCGGGGAAATTAAAGAGGAAGCTATCATGTACGTTGTTGAAAAGTCCCCATCGCTCGGCCAGCCCCGAGTAGTGCAACTGTTTGAGCTTCTCCCGTATATGCCCGAACGCGATGTTCGCAAGGCGGAACGCCACTGCCTCCTCATGCTGGTCACCCGGCCCCCAGTCGCCACGGCGATGGTCCCAGCGGAACACCTCGTAGAAGCGGCGAATATGCCCGAAGTCGGTCTTGAGGAATTGCTGCTCGTGTGCTTGTTTCACTTCCCGCTTCTGGTAGGCGAAGACGTTCGGGAAGAGGGATTCGCACACTTCGAGGACGCGCTCGGCGACTCGCTGGCCGGGGACCTTCCCTATTCCTTGACACGACGCGCACTTCTTAGGCCCACGGACGCCTGCAACCTTGCCCGTTCCAGCGCAGACCTGGCATGGCGTTGGAGGAAACGATTCCATGTAGCGTTCGTAAAGACCCTTCGCTTTGAGCCCGTTACCAATACCAAGTATCCCATGCTTGGCTTGGTCATCGCGCACCGTCCTTCTTACTTCGTCCGATTTCAGCCATTTGAATCGGGCCAGCAACTCCTCGTCGGTCTCGCCGAATATCTTCAGTCCATCCCAGTGGCCGAGAAAGTGGCCGGCGACGAACGAGTGGATGTCCAATCTCCCCAGTCTCATGTAGTTCAGGTCTTCGGCCAGGAAGCCGAGCGTGATGACGTGGCAGGATTTGAAGTCCCACTCCGTCAGTACGTGCCCCGGCTTGGCCGCGACCATCTTGCGCATGGACTTGGCGATCGCGGGGGTAGGCTTCAGCTTGGGGAAGTTCTGGATATTAGGATTTCTGGAAGATAGCTGCCCAATTCCGGTGTCGAAGGTGAAGGTCGTGTGTACGCAGCCGTCCTCGCCGGGGATGAATCCCGCGACGTAGGTGCCGCGCATCTTCGTATATCCCTTGTACTGATTGCACTTGAGATAGAAGTCGTCCCCCGTCTTCGCGGCGAGGCGCATCAGCTCCTTCGCCGCAGTGGTCTCCTTCGCATTGCCCTCGGAGTCTTCTTCCTTCGACTTGGGGACCGGGTGGCCCTTGGCCTTCATGTAGTTGATGATTTGCGGCCGAGAGTTCGGGTTGAAGTCGTAGACGCGGACCCAGCGGTCCACCTTCTCGATAGCTAGCTCATCGTTGGCTCCTCTGATTGCCACGGGGAAGTCGTAAATCGCGTAGTGGTAGTATTCCCTGTCGTCAAGCCTCGGGCGGTCCATCTCCTCCTGTAACTGTGGAGTGTTAATCCACGGCTTCATCTCTGGAGGAACCCCTTTGTATCCCTCCTTGGGCTGGAGTCTTCCGCACTGTCTGGGCGCCAGCTTCGCCAGCTCTGTGCCCAACTCGCGCTGGGCAATCTCAAACTCCACGTCGAGCGCCAGCCTCGCAGCGTCGTCGATGGGCATCCCGCGGTCCTCCATCGCGGCGAGGACCGGGCGGACCTCATAGACCTGCCCTATGTACCCAATCGACGACTGAGCGAACCCGTACATGTCGTCGCGCTTCAACGTCCTAATGAGCATCTCCCCGAGCTGCCAGTCCGAGTCTACGTCCACACAGCCATAGAAAGGCTCGTTCTCTAGCGTATGCAGGTGCTTCCAAGGAAAGGGGAACGAGATAAAGTTACAGGCAAACTGGAGATGCGCCGGAAGGTCGGGCTGCCAATGATGGAATAAGTCCAGAGTGTCCAGAACCCGAACTGTGGGGGCATAACTCCACCCCTCACGGGCTGCCGCCGCTCGCAGAACTTTGTGGTCGTAGTTGTCCCAGTTGTGCCCATACTTCGGGTTAGGAGAGTGCATAATCTCCGAAGCGATGGACCGGAACGGCTCCTCCCACGGAAAGGCCATCCCCTCGCCCTTGCCCATGCTGAATTGAATCTGGCGGATCTCCGTGTCTTTGTATCCGTCTCGGGCGTCTTCGTCCATAGAGGCAGACTCGGGAGTCTCGATGTCCTCTGCCACGGGAATATTCTGATTGTCGTAGACGCGGTTCCGTAGGGCTCGTGCGTCATCCACGGACGGATGAATTACGTACTGCTTTTTCCCCCAAGTGGAATGGTCTCGTGGGTCCACTCCCCACAGCCACTCCCTATCCAATCCCTTCGCGATATTGGTGGCGCGCTGGAGGATGCGGGCGAACACCCCGCCGAGGGCCATCTTCCCGTGGCGCAGGAAGGAGGGGTGGAAGTCTCCAATCACTGGGATGGTCCCAGCTCCACGCCCTCCGATGAATCCCGACCCCCCACAGATGAAACAATTAGGATGGTGCTTCCCATCCAACTCTGCTGGCTCCGAACAGGGAATCATCGTAGGAATCGCGAGGGGCAACACATAGCCAGCCAAGTGAGAAATCCCCTGCGCCTCCCCGGCCATTCCCGTCAATTCCCTGAGCGCGGTCCCTCCGAGCGCGACGATGACACGCGGACGGCGCTCGGCAATGGCGGCGTCCAAGTTGGGACGACAATGATTGATAGCCGAAAATTCCCACGGAGAGCCTTCCAGCCAATTTTTGCGAGGACGACAGCGCACAACGTTAGTAATGGAGAATTGCTGACGATCAAGGCCCATGCGCCGAAGAGTGCGCTCCAGAACTCCGCCAGCAGGGGCGTGAGGTCGAAACGGTAGCCCATCGCGTTGTTCATGCTCACCTGACGCCTCCCCCACCAACATAATCCCCGAGCTGCCCGTGCCCTCGATCGCAGAGAAGTCCGTTCCCATGTCGTGACAGACACAACCAATACACGAGTTAGGCTTTGAACGAGCTGCCACGAGACATTCCTCTCAGATAGCATCCAACTGAGCAACATAGACCCTTGTGATACTTGTCGCACGTAAAAGACGCACCACACCTAGCGCAAATCCTCACAACCCGAATCCTCTTTTTATATTCTCTTTGATACTTCTTGTGCTCAGGGCGCTTCCATCGTATAGGCTCGGAGTGCTTGGTGAAGTGAACTCGGTTGTGAGTAGCCTCATCCAGAGCAACGAGGTTTTCTATTCTGATGTCAGCGTAGTCGCCGTTCTTATGATGAACATCAACCCAGTAAGGGAGTTTTATATTGTACGTTCTCTCATACAACCTTCTAGACTTTCTGTGACAGCTTCGTCTAAAAGTCGAGGAACGATACGGATTCGTTCCCTTTCTAGGCATGAAAGGCTCCAACACAACTATTCGGTTTGCACCTCGGAGTCACTGCTTCCGACCTCCCACTCCCGCCAGAGCATCGAGCAACGCTTCACTCTCGGGATTGCGCACACATACAAAGTCCGTCAGCACCGGCTCGGGGGTGTCCGAGTGTATGGGAATCGTGATGCTCAACTGGATTAGCGGAGGGGTGTTCCCCTGTGGAGTCGCTATGCCTCCATCGCTCACGCGGACTACGTTGAAGACCAACTTGTGCAGCAGGTCCTCGGGGATGTTCCAGCGCACGAGGTCTTTTTCAGTAATTCTATTGCCAATTTGATCTCTCATCAGTCATACGCCTCGGGATAGCGCCTCCGCGCCTCCATAATCCCCTTCGCCAAGCTGCCCAGCTCCTTCGCGAGCTGTCCCTCGACTGCGGCCTTGATCTCCGGTTTGAGCCGCATGTTCATCGCCGCTTGGAAGCGCATGGACTCGGTGACTTGGCCGTGCTCGGTCATAATGACGGGCTTGTCCTGCTTCGTTCCGAGGAAGAAGGAGCGGACCCGCGAACGGAATCCATTAAGAGACATTGAGTGCCCTCCACACCTCGTTGAACGGGCCGACGATGTACAGATTCATCCCGTCCAGCATCCGCACGTCGGTCATGCCCTCGTCGGAAGGCTGGACCCACTCCACGTTGGCCGGGTTGACCGCCACGTCCACTTGCTTCCCCGGTAGTTGTCTCCTGAGCAGCACTAGAGCCATGCCATCACCCTCACATCCGCCCTACACTTTTGCGCCAGCACGTCCGGCCCACCGACCAGTCGCAACCCTTCGAGTGTCCGGCACCGCGAGAGCGCGACGTATACCATGGCCGCACTCTCGAAGAATCGGTCGCGGTAGTCCACCTGCACGCGGTCGAGCGTGAGTCCTTGCGACTTGTGCACCGTCGACGCGTAGGCCAGCCTCAGCGGGAAATATCGAATCTGCCCCAGCACGTACTTCTTGTCCTTTGGTCTATAGTGCTGCCGTGGCAGCCACCCAGCCTCGTCGTCGCGGTCCAACTCGTCTCCCACCCATCCCTCGGGCTCGTCCGTCGCGGCGACCTCACGCACGATCCTACCAACCACGACTTCCTTCTTGGTGCGGATGAGTTCGACCGTGAACACTTCCAGGTCGGGATCGTAGGATCGGACCCAGCCGCAATCCCCGTTGACCATGCTGAAGTCGCGCGTGTTGGACAGCACCATCACATACGCGCCCAGCTTGAACTCCGACGACGGAGGGATGCCCCACTCGTGGGTACGTTTATTCTCGCCCCACTCCGAGCGTTGCTTGCCCCATCGCTCGGAGGTTACTTTGAAGCGTGGTCCAGGAACGCGGTCGAGCACCACGTCGTTGTGCCGCGACACCATGTCGTTCTTGCACAAGATGGTCGTGCCTTCAAAGTCCATGTCGCGAGAGGAGTTCCATCCCGCCCCGGCCTCAGATAATGTCTTGGCGCAGGACAGTCCGTCCCCGACACGAGCGAAGTTCAGTGCGTCGAGGAACTGTCCCTCTCCCTGCCGCCATACCTTGTCGAGTCTCGTGGTGTTCGATGCGAACTCCGCCCAGTACGGGGAGGTGAACGCCCAGGCGCCCTTCACCGGAGGGAGCTGGGCGAAGTCCCCGACCACTACGATACCGAGGGGCACTTTCACGTCGGCGAAGCGATTGGCCTCCTGTGTCGCACGATAGAGGTAGCCAAGCTGTTCCGCTTCAAGCATGGACCCCTCGTCGATGATGATGCGACGCTTCTCCTTGGCGATCTTGTGCAGGACGCGGGTGAGGTGGCCGGCGAGGTAGGAGTCTCGCATCGACGCAGTGTCGAAATACTTGAGCACCGAGTTGATGGTCACGGCGCCTAGGTTCACGGCCGCGATGCCCGTGGTCGCGCAGACCAGCCCGTAGGATGGGTCCGCCCCCACGCGGCGGAGCACCTCATACGTCTTGCCGCTCCCAGCTTTGCCGGTGAGGAACTCACATGGAACTGGGAGTTCCTCCCCGACGAGCTGGATCTCGGAGTCGACTTGGCCGAGTTGGACCTCTTCGTTCATGCGTCGGCCAGGGACTCCCGGTGCTCCTGTGCTGGAGGAGCCTGAACGTCCTGGTGGTCGGTGGTTGCGCCTGTCTTGGGCGTCCGTGTCTTCCGCTGCTTTCTCGGTGTCGATGCCTTCGCTTTGAATGGAGCGAAGTCCTTCTCCGCATCATCCAGCCGCTTGGTCATAATCTCCTCGGCCAGCTGGTACGCGACCCTTGCTTCGTCGATCTGCGCCTCACGAAAATACGTGAGCGCGCGTTGCAATGCCGAACCTCGTGCTGCCATATCGTTCTCCTTTTTCAAATGTGGGGCTCGATGGTGAGGATGAGACATGCCCACGAGAGAGCCATCGTATCCCAGCCCATGAGCCTCTCCCCGTGGAGGGGTAGAGTTTTCATACGGGCTCTCTCGTGAACCTCAAAAGGGTGGCGTCCTTTCCTGCGATGTTGGTCCAGGAGCCTCGTCAGCCAAGTAGCCGACCTTCCCACCACCCAACTCGACTTACTTCAACTCATGCGTGTGCAGGAACCGCACGATGCGGGCCTGCGCTCTGGAGTACCCGTGTGAGGCGTCCTTCTGACACTTCACCTCGGACGAGTATCCGTGGCCGGCCGACTTCCGCTTGTCTGCCGACTGCTCCTGCGGGAACCGATGCATCCCATTCACGTTCGCGGGGTACGCAGCGTCCTTTCCCTGCTCCCTGGCGGCCTTGGCTTCCTTGCCGCACTGTTCGCAGCTCGCTTGCCATTGCAGCTCGCCGCCGATTTCCGGCTCGCCCGCCAGAGCTTTCACGAAGAGGTCCATCCAGCCCTTCTGGTCCATCTTCATCGTCGAGTTGACCCATGGCTGGCCGTCCGGCCGCTTCAGCCGCGCGAGGATCGTCGCGACCTTGGTCGAGCGGTCCTTGTTCTGGAGCGTGCCGACGTAGCCGCCGAACTCCGGGTAGACCTTGATGCCGTCGTACTTTCCAGTCGGGTCGATGATGGTGGCCGAGATGCGCGTGTGAAAGTACGGCATCACGGGCGCCTTCTTCGTCGCGGTGTGTTCATAGTCGAGATGCGACTTGTCGGCCTTCTCGATCCCCTCCAGCTTCAGTTTGATACGGTACTTCCCGTCCGGCGGCGGACTGGGCTGCGCGTAAGCGTCGCCTTCGACGTTCACGTCCACGGCTTCTGATACCAGGCGAGGGTCGTTCGGGTCGATGACATCCTGTACGTCGGACGAGACTGGTGCGGCGCCGTTGACCGGAGCCTCCCCTGGCTGTCCTGGCTGCGACGGAGCACCGCCCTGACTGCCCTGACTGACTTCCCATGGTTTCGATGGTGTTGCCATTTCGTTTCCTCTTTTCGATTAGATTGAAATTCTACTTCCCCTGACCTGCTGAAACTCTCCCGAGCTTGGCGTCCATCCTCGTGCGCCAATCCTTGAGCGTATCCGCTTGCATCGCTCCCAGCGAATCCACCACGTCGAGGTACGTGCCGAACCCCTCGTACACGACCTCATCCTTCACATACGGCTCGAAGTATCCCCCTGGGAACCTCTTCTCCAGCGCCTCGGTCTTCTCGGGCGTCACTCTGGGCTTGGCCGGGAATGGAATCCCCGTCGCTGGGTCGAGATGCTTCCTGAAGTGGAAGCGCACCGTCACGTCGATCTGGTCCAGCTCAATCGTCTTGGTCGCGTCCGCCGGGTCAGGCATCTGAATCTTCTTGGCGATAGGGTAATCCTGCCCGTGAATGAGGTCCCCGACCCACGCGCCACAGTCCCGCGTTCCCTTCTTCCCCGCGATCGCCGGGCCGAACGTCGTCGAGCGGTCGTCGTCCTCGGTCTTCGACTCCAGCGCGGTATAGAGAACGTACTCGACTGGCAGTGAGTTCAGGTTCATCACTAGTCCGTAGAGATAATTCTGTACGAAGCCATAGTCCCCGCGGGTGTTGCTCCCGAAGCTCTCGGGCCGCCACTGGCCCATCACCTGCACGGACTGGACGAAGGACATGTTCGAGTTGGCCTTCTTGCGGTCTTCGCCGCCGACGCTAATCCCTTGGTCGGGCAGGTAGCGCATCACCACCTGCGAGATGGACGACCAGCCCTCGACGGCGATGCCTCCAATCTCGTCGTAGTTCATAGGTTCGAGGTCGATGCGCTCGGGATTGGTTTCCAAGGGATTGACCGGCCAATACCCTTGGCTGATTTTTCGTAAGAGCACGAGCGGCATATTGGCCACTTCGCAGCGATACGGCTTTATCATCCCCGCGTTGACCTCGGGAGTGCAGGGATCCCATCCCCCGCCGTCGGTCGATAACAGGAGCGTGGCCTTCCCGGTCTTCCTCGCAATGTAGTGCGCGAAATCCTTCACCTGCGAGGTCTTGCGTGCTCCAGTTGGACAGTAGATACAGCCTGAGCGTGCCATCAGTCATTCCCTCCCATCACCCCTCCGTGCTCCGCCACCATCTCCACGTAATTCTTGGCCCGTTCCCGCAGCCTACGTGATCCGGCGCGGTTCTTGCACCGCCGCGAGCAGTACAGTTGATACTCGCGAACCGGCTTGAAGACACGTTTGCATTCGGCGCATTTGCGCTTTTTCATTGTCGTAATCCGTTTATCAACCGTTGGTCAGCCTGCGAACTTTACGTCCAAGTCGAAATCCTGTCAAGAGAAATCTTCAACTATTTTGTCGAAATCCTCGTCCATCTCCTTCATCTCGGACAGTACCGAGGTAAGTCTCGCGGCCTCCGCGTCCTGCTTCATCTCTCTCTTCCTCGTCGTCATGCTCTTGTGTGCCGCCCACCACTCCTTGACGTGCAGAGGCATCATCTCCGGGTAATACTCCTCCAAGACGCGACAAGCCGACACCAGCAAGGCCCGGAGCGAGATAGCCTCGTTCCTACTGTTCCTTCGGTTGCTGTGCGGAGGATGCCCCACTTTGGGGGAGCGAGATCGTGGCATTGGGCACCACCTCCGGCATCAGCACTTTCGCCAACTCGTACTTCATGGCCTCGACGAACAACTCCACGCGTTCGCGACGGCCACCATGCGACATGCGCCGGGCGATTTCTTCCTCTTCCTCGAACCGCGTGATGAACGCACCACTAAGACTTATCACTAGCCACCTCCTGCGGATGATTGGCCTTGCGAATCGAGTACAGCCCCGACCCGAGCGGATCCCGCCGGATGTCCTCTCCTCCATAGCATAATCTCGACATGGAACAAGTAGTTGGATATTCACAGGCTCGTCTCGTCATCGGGAAGTGTACGTTCAGCATGGACCGCTCCTCGTCCGCACTGCCCGCGGCCCGTACAGCTTGGACCCCCTCAGCCACCCTACGTTCCTGCGCCTCGATCTGCTCCACCCAGTCCCGTAGGTCGTCGTCGTTCCGGTACACCACGATCGGAGGGATGAAGATGTCATCGAGAGGATGCGTCGCTAGGAACCCGGTCGATTGCGCTGGGCAGGAGAATCCTAGCTCGTGATTCTCTTCCCCGACGGTCATCACCGTTGCGTCGAGCTTGTCAATCCATTCCCTCATGGTCTGATGCTCCCACACGGGCGAGGACTTCCAGTTCTTCCAGTACAGCTTCGACGAGGTGCCGTCCTCCTTCACGTAGTCCCAAGACACATTCCACTGCTCGTCCCCCGAGGTCATTCCCTGATTGAGATAGCCGCGGACGAGCGGACTGCGCTGGGAGCGGACCTCGACGCCCAGCTTCGCGCTCAAGTCCTTGTCTACCCACCGATCACCCTTCAACATGTACTCGTATCGGATGCCGAGGATACGCGGCGGCGCCGGGGACCGCTTCAGGAAGTCGAGCATTGCTCCCGAGAGGACTTCCTTCCCGACCGCCACTTCCAGAACGTCCTGTCCCTCCGGGAGTCGCTTCTTGACTTGCTGGATGACCTCCCAGTGTCGAGCGAGCCGCTTCTCGACCTCCACGCCCTCACCGAGCCCCTGCATGTCATGCTCGGCGTCCCTCGCCTTGCGGATGTCCCACCCGCCGGCGGTCTTGAAGCTCAGGATGTAGAGCTGGCGCGAGTCCCGTTCGAGCAGGAGCGCGTCGGGGCGGGACATGAACCACACGGCGGGACGACGACCACCAGGGTAACTGAAATCCTGTTCGCTTTCGTGCAGTTCCCACTGCCCCTCCCGCTCCACCTCCAGCACCTCATACTGCTCCAACAGTGGCCGCAGGCGCCGCCTCGCATACGCGCGAACCATCCCCTCGACCAACGCCGCCTGCTCCGTGTACAGATAGAGGTCAAAGTCCGACTTCGCTCGCCTCACTATCCCCTCGTGCATCTCCTTCAACGAAGGGTCCGTGGTCGTGGCCAAGAACGCGGCCTGCTCGGAGGTGTCGATGTCGAGCGCGTTGGCGAAGGTAGAGAAGTCCGCGAGCGCCGCTCGGACTGCCTTCAACTCGGCTAACTCAAACGACAGCTCGCCGAGGGGGATGCCCATCGTGCATTGGAGCAGGACGGCCAGCCCAGCGTGGACCGAGCCTCCCACCGCGAGAGGGAGTGGCTTCCTCGCGCTGACGACGCCCATCCTCGCCTCGCCGGAGTGATACTCCAGCCATCTTAGCCTCGGGCATCGCTGGTGGGTTTCGATGCGCGATCTATCGGTGAACACTCTCTGCGTCATGTCCTGACCCCCACCGGAACCATCACCACGTCCACCTCATAGTCGAGTTCCAACCCGCGCAACTCGGACGGCAGTGCGCTCTCGCAGAATGTCACCGTGTTCTGCCCGAACCTCTCGGCTGTCGCAAACTGGAACGTGTACCTACGTTCCTTGTCCGTGAACGATTCCCCCGACTCCACTCGAATCACCTTCGCTCTCACTGTCCACCTTCCCTTCCCTCTTCGCCATGACTTCCGCCAGCGCACTGGGCGCCCGCGGCCCATCATACACAAAATTGAACTGCCCTCCGCCCTTCAGTGCCACCAACCGAAACTCCCAAGCTGGATACTTCCCATCGAGATAGTCAATCACCCGGTCGAGGACTTCCTCGACGCTCTCCTCAGCCCAGTACCTCCCATCGGGCGCGTGGAATGGGAGTTTCTCCTCCACCCCCTCGCCCTCCTTCGGCACGATCCTCACGGTGATGAGCTTGAGCGGCCGGCTCCCCTGCCACCGTGGCCTAGGCATTCTCGGTCGATGCGGCACGCTCCCTCCTCTCTATCCCTAGCCCCTCGGACGACACGTACCGTAACTCCTTCTTGGCCCTCGTCGCGGCGACGTAACAGAGATTGTCCTCCTGCTGCATCTCCCACGCTTGCCGCGCCCACCTCGACGGCATCAGCGTGTCTGCGTCCAGCACGAACACCCGATCCCACTCCATCCCTTTCGCTTTGTGCACCGTCGAGCAGGTGACCATGCCGCGCATGTCCGCGCCGTCGCCGAACAAGCCCTCGATACTTTGGATGAGCGTCCCGATGCCCGCGTGCGGCCCGGCCTCGTCCATGAACACTCTGATGGTGTCGAGCTTGTCGTCCAGAGCGCCAATCTTGGCTTCCTTCCCCTTCGCGCGCTCGACTTCGCGCTTCCGATACTTGCTGAGTCGTTCGTCGAGGTCGAGGATCGTCGAGGCCTTCATCTTATTGATGAGGCTGACCAAGCCTTGTCCGATGTCCCTTCCGACCACTCTCGCGGCGACCTTGTTCCTTATCAGGAGGAACGCAATGGCGACCACCGGTCGAGCGTTCCTACAGAGGATGGCGTCCCCCGGCCGGAAGTCCCCCACTCGCCAGTCCCCCGCGTCCTCCACGATGCCCTCGATCGAATCCTCATGCGGCAGGATGTGGCTGACCCACTCCCTCGCCTTCGCCACCACCGACTTCGGGCAGCGATAGCTCACACTCAGCGGGAGGGACGTGCAGTGGAATCTCCTTCCAATCTGGTGCATGGAGTCCGACAGTGCGCCGCGGAAGCCGTAGATGGCTTGGTTGGGATCGCCCACGGCCACTACGCGCGACTCCGGTAGGAGCATCCTCGACACAATCTCGGCCTGAATCCCGTTCACGTCCTGCGCCTCGTCCAGAAACACCACGTCGGCCTTCTGAAACTCCGCCCCCGCGATGACCGGCATGTACAACATGTCATCAAAATCAATCACCTCCCGCGCTTGCTCGATCGAGCGCGTGAGCACTTCCCTGACAAGCCCAAGGTCCACTTGGTCGGGGTCGATGTCGTACAGCTCCATCAGATCCTCCCACACGTCCTCGGAGTCCTCGACTAGCCCGGAATACTTGACCTCCAATCCCTTCGGGACTATCCCTCCGCCCTTGGCGAGCCCGACCAACTTGGTCATCTCCTTGGTCCACTTCCCCCATTCCAGTTCCATCTCGTCGATGATGTTCCTGATCTTCTTGCCGTCGATGTTCAGTCCTTGGGCGTCCCAAGTGAGCGCCTGCTTCCACGCGCTCAACCCTAAGCTGTGCAAAGTCATACACTTAGCGTTAGGCTGAGTCACCCTACGCTTCAGCTCCTCGGCGATGCTCTTGTTGAACGCAAGGAACACGACCGACTGCTCGGGAGGGACGTGCTTGATGGCCTCGACGATGGTCGTGGTCTTGCCTGAGCCGGCGACGGCTTCGATGATGAGGCTGTCCCGACTCTCCTCGATCCACCTGAAAATGTCGCTCTGGTATGCGCTCCACTCCACTGTCCACCTCCATTGCGAGCCAACGGCTCGTTTTTAGCAAAAGTCCGAATGCTTGTCAAGCATTATTTTTGTTACTTGCGTCCTCCCGCCAGCATCTCCCGAGCACTCCGCCTGCAAGTCTAATTATGACTAGTATTTACGTAGGATGAGCCTCTAAATTATTTTTCACTAAGCCTCACTTTTTACTTGACAGCCACCAGCCCACCTATGCGAATCTCCACCCGAGGCTGGGCGGGCACTCCTTCGGGAGCGATTCGACCTCTCAGAAGGGCCGGGGAGTGGACACCCCGGCCCCTCTCCTATCTTGTGTCCACAGGAGAGGACTACTACCTATGTCCACACACCAGTTCGTTCCCACGTTGGCCCAACTCCACGAACTCTGCAACGTCGTCCAAGTCCCCACCTTCACCAAGTCTTACGCTCAGTTTATCTACGACCTCGACCCTGGCTGCGAGCGCCACCTCAAGATCGCCGCCAAGCTCGACAACTGCTCGACCATCTGGCGGACGCACGACACCCCCAAAGGCAGGTACAAACAGAACATCTCCGCTTGTAAGCGCCGCGGGTGCATCCACTGTTCCCAGCTCCTCGCCACGGCCGAGTATGAAAAGTACCGCAAGCTTCACCTCATCTGCCCGGAGAACTTCACGATCCTGCGCTTTGAAGGAGACGGCAAGCTAATCCGCTCCCTCTTGGCGCCGCTCGGACCCATCCTGTCCAAGCTGGGCTGTCCCGAGGGTGGCCGGCTCGTCCACAAGGTCCTCCTGCTCGCCTCGATCCACTCCATCCCGACTCCGACCATCGAACTGCTCCGCTCCCACGACTACTCCCTCCAAGTCTCATCCCACCCCAAGGTGGACTTCTTCGAGCGTCTCCGGCTCGTCCTAGCTCCCGACCTCCCTACCAACTACTCTCTCCGGGCCGAATTGGAACTATCCAAACGTGTGTTGTTCTTCCAAGGACTCTCACAACAAGGACGTAAGGACATAAAGTTATCCGGTATAGAGAAAGACACCTTACCGGATAACTTTTCCGTTGGTAGTACCCAAGATCCTCCCCCTGAGCCCTTGTGCAAGGTTCCTGGGTGCTTCCGGCACACTAAATCGCACGGACCACAGACACCTGAGAGTGAGTTTGTGTGGATTTCGACCGTCCCACCGGTTCCGTCGCCCCCTAGTTGACCTTAGAGCAACTCCAAAACAGCCAAAATCACCAACGCCACGAACCACCAAGCCCGACGTGTCACTGGACCCGCTCCATCTGGCATATCGTGCGGATGCGAAGTAGTCTCCCTAGACCTTCCCTCGTCCTCTCCCCTGGGACGGTCATCCCATCGGCCACTGGTATCCACCTCTCGGCCGCCTTCATGCTGAACACGGGCACCCAGTACACCCTCGTCCACCACGCATCCCGTGCGTGCTTCCCTTCCACATAGAGCCTCGTCCCTCGCGTCCTCATTGGACCACACTCAATAGTTCCCTCAGCCTGACCCTGGCGTGATGCCGCCTGGCCTTCCGCCTTCCATCTGCGCCTACCTTGTCGCCGGCCAGCCATCTCCCGGCTTCCTCCCTCATCAGCGGGGAGAGCCTCGCTATCGCGTGCCTCACCCTCGCCACCACCTCGCCCTGCACCACCCGCTCCAGCGGCGACACTTCCTCAGACCGAAGCTGCTCCACCTCGGCCCCGTCCCCCTCGTCGAATGACAAAAACTGTCTAGTCCCCTTCGCACCCAGCCTGCCCCTGAGCACCATCTTGGCCTCGTTCTGCGCGATCGTCGAGAACCACGTCTTGAGCGAGCAGTCCCCGCGGAATCTCCCCTCGCGCAAGGCTACCAGTGCCTTGACCGTGGCCGTTTGCAGCACGTCCCTGGCGTCCTCCTCGTCCCGGACGATGCGCAGCACCATCCACTTCGCATAGTCCTGCGCCTGAACTAGCTCCTCCCCGCGCGTCATAATCCCCTCCTCTGTGGCTGTCGCCACGGTCGCTGCCCAAGCCACCACCCCAACCACCCGAGCGTGGCCATCACACACCCCCCGACTATCATGCCTGTCCAATAGGCTTCCGCGAGTGTCATTGCACCCTCCCCCTCGGCCTGCCTAGCCCTCGATTGTGAATCGTGAACCGGACATGCTCCTCCGTGACGTAGAGCCAGCCCGCGCGTCCCAGCCACCGCACCCACGCATGCCTCGACTGTTCCGTGTAGTGCAGCACCCCACCCTGCGCGCTCGTAATCGCCGCGCCCACCCCCCAGAGCCTCGCGTGGCTCGGATGCGGCCCGAACGCCGGGTTCAATTCCTTCCAGCCCCGGCCGAGCATCCCCTCGGTGCTTCCATAGTCGGCGGCTGCGCTCCCGGCCAAGGTGAACAGTTCCACTTTTTCGACGATCCCGACCTTGACCTTGGCGACGGGCGCCTTTGGTAGTTCCTGCCCCCTCGCCGGGAGACTGAGAAACAGCACCATCACAATCCACAGCACAATAGCCGTGACTGCGACCTTGACCAGAAACTTCGCCGCGTTCACGGCGACCTGTTGAGAGTGTGTCAGCATGTCCCTTTGATCCTCCGGCCACGTCCCCTCATACTTGGGAGAACAATCGAGGGGACGTGTCCTGATGGTCAACGAGGCTTTGTGCTGCTGGCCTCGTGCATGTTCACCTCCGTTAGCTTGTCGGCACGCATATCCCCTCCCGTCCCCAGTCGTTTGTGTAGCCGTCTGGAACCTTGACCTTGACGCAGCACCCTCGCGGATCGCCCTGGAACTTGGCCTCGCAATCGTGCGGCGCGAGAATAGCGATAATGTCCATCTGGACCTTCTCGTCCTTCCGCACCTCGCGCTCGGTCAATTCTCGGTTGCACGCTTCCGTGGCCAGCCGTTGTACCGTCGCGGCTAGCCTGAGCAATCGCAAGCACTCGTGCTGTGTGACCGTGCTGTGCCTCGCCATTGCGTAGGCGAACTCCATTTTCTCTTTCGATGTGACTGCCATACCCTTGCCTCCGTGTTTATAGTCCTGCCCGGACTGTCCCCGCTTCCGCGTGCGGGGTTACGCTCCCTACACCGCCTCGCCTCCGAAATAATCCAGCCCCATCTTTTCCTCTAGGCCGTATGGTAGGAATGGATTGTAGACTCGCGGATTGACTCCACGCTTCCAACAAGACTTTAGCCATTCCTTTATAGTTTGGCTTGGTTTGCGCTGCACCAACTCCCAGCCTACTGAATCGGTGTTGACAAAAACCCCGTAATCCTGAAACGACATACCATAGGAACCGGAACATCGTTCACCTACAGGCCGGACCTCGGCGGTAAGATTGTTGAATCGTGCTGTGTCAGCGTAACTCTCAGCGCGTTGTCGTGTGTACTTCTCACACCCGAATCCTTGGGAAGCGTACGTTGAAGCATGAACTGTGTGGACTAGGTTCAGTTCGGGTGTAATCCAAACTTCCAATGCCTCAGCTATCTTATCCAATTCGGCTTTCCGTTCTTTCTTTGTATCGTCGTGGGCAGCACACACCTTGTCTACTTCGGCTTTCCACTTCGCCGTTATCGTTGCTCCGTTTGGGCATTCGTCAAACTTAGAAGCCACGTACTTACGTCGTGGGAATCGCGTGTGATAGTCAGCAGCCAATTCGGCTTCATATTCGGCTTGCATGACCTTGCCATTGGCCCAAAACTTCTCAGAGTCCACAGCTAGTACAGCGAGGATGTCTCGGAATCGTTGTTCATCTGATACCGTTCCCATTTGTATTCCTTTCCATTGGCGCGCGCGCATTCCCCGTTGCGTGGTACGGTCCCTCCCACTACGACTACAACCCTCGTTGACTGTACGGCACCCCTTGACTAATCCGGTCGTGCATGCCGTCGCGGAACTGCTCGACAATCTCACTCCCCTTGGTCGGCCACCAGGTAGTGAGCCCGTGAGTAAACTCCATGTCGGGATTCGCCAGTGCCAGCTTGATCGCCTTGACGTAGGCCGCGAGACTGACGGTGCGATTGATAGCGGGTATGGTGACGGTGCGGGTCATTGGCGGACCTCCCACGCAAACTTGGGGAATATCCCCGGAGTTTTGACCGCTTCGCCGTGAGTCTCGAAGTACCTACGTTCACTCACGGCAATCAGCGCGTCCGGCCTGTCTTCAAGTACGACCACCCGGAACGTGTTGGCGTCCCACGCGGGACCGTGCGACGTTGCGCCGAGCGTTACGATCTCCCCACGCGCGGTCATGCTGGCACCGTCGCGAGGTATTCGCGAATCGCCGTGTAGGTGTGCTTAATCCCCAACATCTTGCATGTCGCCTTGATCGCGCGGCTGTCCTTGTTCGCACTGCCATTCTCGATCGCGACGCGCATCCGCTCGAACACGTTCGGCAATTCACTGGCCGGAAACGCGTACTCTTGAGGATAATCACGCAAGGCATTTTCCAATTGCTTGCGGTACTCCGTGAAGAAACGATCCGCGTTACTGCCCACAATATAGTTCATGGTGTCACCCTCCCCTAACCTAGTCACTTCCCCAAGCCCACGCGCGTTTGAATGGGCTTGAGACTGTGGCTAGGCGAACAAATACGAGTAATACTCCCGCCATTCTGGAATGGTGCAACATTCCGAATTGATTGCCCGTAATACGTACTGTTCGCCGTCGCGTGTTAGCGGATTCTCAAGGTGAACACGGCACATACCGCAATGTTGAGGACAATCCGCTTCCCCTCCACCGTCCGTGTACGGTCCCTTGGGATAATCGTCAGAGTCGAACGTCCGTTCATCGTTGGGATTCGCTGGTACATTCGCGGGCGTGTCGCGCTCCACCCTTCGCTTGATTGCCTCGCCACAATCCACGCAATAAATGTCAGCTTGATAGATGTACGCGTTCATATTGTCCTCCCTCTCACTGTGCTGGCCACTTCCCCGCGTCCCCCAGGGGAGACGCGAGACTGGAGCCATGCTACTCGTTGAGCCAATCCGGTTGCCAACGCGACACCGTAGCGCCAACGCGCTTCATAGTCTCCCGCGCTTCCGGCGAATCGGTAATGGTCAAGGTGAACAACTTGCCGTACAAGCGCGTGCGCAGTGGCAGTCCATCCGCGAATGGCTGTAGCGCGTCCATCTGACGGTTAAACTTGCGATGGCTTCCACCAATGGTGACGTTGAGTTTCATTGGCCTAACCGTGCCGCGCGGATTGACTTGGCGCGTTCCCGCGCGATTCGTTGCAATTGGAGTTTGGTCATGTCAGTGTGTTCCCCAAGGCAATCCGAAATGGTCCGCGCACACTGGACCGTATCCAACCGCCGTTGACCTTGCGTCCTTCAATCCAAGCTGGCAGAAACAGCAATTACCCGTCAGCTTGCCATACTCGCTGGCAACATCCGCCGGGTTTTCGCTCAGGCGTTGCAACAAGTGAAACACTGGCACGTCAGCGGAGTCCGTCGCGTGGAACACTCCGTCAAGGTCAATGCGTCCGAAATAACGGTTAGCGCCGAATGGTCCGCCATCCGTCACCATAATCTGTCCAGTGTACTTGGACATCTTCCCAGCGCGTGACAGCACAACGGGTGTCTGCGTGACGGTTTGGAGTCTAATCTTGGGATACTGGAGCTTGTGCGCGATAGCTTGCTCAAATAGCGCGTAAACTCCCTGAACTGCGAGGCGTTGCATTGCTACGTAGGGCATGGCGAGTGTGGTCTCCCGTCCCACACTCAAACTCTAGCAAAGTCTCAAACACTTGTCAAGTAAAATCCGACACGCAAGGCAAAATAGTTTGAGGATATGGTATTCTGTAGCGTATGACGGTATGACGGTATTACCGTAATACGGTATTATGGGAGGGAGATGAGAATGGTGTCCATTTAATGTCCTGCCCAGCGCGCCTAGCACGTCTATGGCCATGTCTAGTCCGTTGTCCTTGTCTCCGCCTCTGTCGACGCCTACCACGTGGGACGGGACGCGACTCCCCACACGTTACCTCGACGCGTAACATTGTGACCTCGCCGGCCGCCTGGACGTGGCAGTCCCGATCGACGCCGGCCTTGTCATAGTCCCGGTCGCCCGAGTTGTCCGGGATAGGGAAGAGGGGAAACGGGTCCGTGTTTCCACACTACGAGGGCTATTTTTATCATTTTTATTTTCATGTACTTACCTACCATTACGAACACTGTGTAGATTTCCCTTGACAAGCATTCCGCTAGTAGGATAGGGTTGGGGCGTGGAGGGAAGCACACGACTATGACTACGACAACGACGATGAAGGAAGCCTACCCCTTGGCATGGCCGGATGGCTGGCCGCGGACACTCCTGCGCGATCTCAAGGACCGGAAGGCGTGGAAGGATACCCTGCTCCAGTCGGTAGGGAAGCTGCGCAAGGAATTGACGCGCTCGAAAGTCCTGAGCTACGTCATCTCCTGCAACATCCCCCCGAGCGGGGAGAAGTTCGCGGACGTGCCCTCGCCAGCCGACACTGGAGTCGCGGTGTGGTTCTCGCGGGAACGGCCGGACGACTATTCGTGGCAGGAGACGTTGCACATCTCGTCCCCGTCGCCGTCTGAGCGGGACATCGGGGACGCATTCAAGCGCCTCGCGGCCCAGTACCACCCCCAGTACCACCCGGACAACCCGCGCACGGGGGACATCAACATCTACATGCGCTACGACGAAGCCAGGAAGCGGGCTCTGGACTTCATCGCCCGCAAGACCGGCGCGAACTATCAGTGCGTCATCGCCATCGACACCTTCAACGAGGTTCGGCTGAACATGCGCGCAGTGCAGATGGCCTTGGTCTATCTCCGTGGCTTGGAGAACTGCGGCGCGCCGATGATCCTCGAACGCGCGATGGAAGGGTTCGTCGCGGCACTGACGGAAGGGAAGGGCGAGCGTGACTACGCGTCCGCATCTGCTCACTGATTCTCCCTCCTCCTCCTCGGCTCATGTGGCCGAGTCCGTGGACGAACTGGCGGAGTTGCGCGAAGAAGTAAGGGAGTTGCGCGCGGACTTGGGCCAGCTTCAACGCGAACACGAAGCCTTCATGCAGAAAGTGGGCTCTCTGTTTTCGGGATTCCGCGCGGTCCTCAGCGGAGACACGACGGAGCCTTCCCCATCAGCCAGTCCCTCGCCGACAGGGGACCGCCGCTGGGACACGTGGATTGCCAAGCTCGGGGGCAAGCAGGGAGAGTTCATCCGCGCCCTGTGATCGACCAATCCACAACCGAAACCCTCCCACCTCCCCCACCCGGCTCAACCATGGCCCAGGTCGAGGAGGACATCCAGCGGCTCGTCATCCTGCGCCGCCAGCGCCACGACATTGACACGGAAATCTCCATCCTCCTCGCGCGGCTCCAGTCGGACAAGTCCGACCGCCCGACGTGGGGACCGTGCACTCGCTGCGGACACACGTGGAAGGGATTGACGGTTGGGAGGCCGCCCACCGCCTGTCCGCGCTGCGGGTCGGCGGGATGGAATCGGCTGCCGATGCACTCGAACGCGAGACGGCCGGAGGATCCGCCGAATCCGAACTGGGCCACCTCAGCCGAGAGAAGGCGGAAGCGGCTGGGGATACCCAAGCGTCCGGTCGGGAGGCCACGACTACATGCGCGTCCGCCGCAGACCGAGGCAGCCTCGACGCTTATCGCTCCGCCCCCGCGGCTGGAGGACGTAGTGACGATGGCGCCGCCACCGAGGCTGGAAGTCCCCACGACGACGAGGATGGTCCCCTCTGAGAGCGTGCGGTTTGCGTCGGCACCGAGGGAGGAGCCACAGCCGGAACGAACAGTGTCGGCCCCGCCCTCGCCCCCGCCGATAGCCGAGCCCGACGATGGAGTGCCCGTGAAGATAAACGACGACGGCAGCATCACCGAACTTCCTGTGATGGCCGACGACCAGCTCGCACAGGTCGAGGCCGTCGTCGAGGAAGCCAACCGCATCCCCGTCGGCGTCTCGTTCCGCGGCGACCATCCGCCCATCGAGCCCGACACCGCCGACCCTAGCGTGGACTACGTGCGCGTGGGCAACGAATGGGTTCGCTCGGACCAGGTGAAAGTGGAATCGACTTCGACGGTGGACGAGCAGTCCGCGTATGAGGAGGCCGAACGTGGCAACGACAATTAGAGTGACGATAGCGACTCTAGTCCTGATGGGCCTATCGACCACGACCTTGGCGAATCCGCTCGACTGGTTCCTCCGTCATCCCGTCGCGACCAAGCTGCTCTACGCGGGCGTGTCCGCCGGCGTCGGCGCCGCTGGCCTGCACCACTGCCGCACAGGCGGAGTCGAACGTTGTGACGGCAAGTATGGCGAGTCGTGGGCCATCTTCGGCGTCTACACCGGCGCGAACTTCCTGATGATTCCCATCTCGGAGAAGATTGGCGGCAAGTCAGGCGCAGCCATCAGCTACGGTGGAAGCTGCCTCCAGCTAGGCCACGGCATCGTGGAATGGCGCAAGGACAAGACGACCCACGTCGACATGTCGCACGTCGCGGTCGTCCATCGCTGAGTCGAAGGAGAAATAACTTCCATGGCCACCACCCGAAGCGACATCCAGTCCCTCGTCAGCCAGCCCGCTCCGCCCATGCTCCCGCCGAAGCGCGAGAACTACATCGAGCGTCGCTGGCGCGAGTGGCTCCCATACTGCACTGTCGAGGCGCGACGACACTCGGACCCCGCGAACCATCTGTACCTGTTCCGCACTCGTCACCGCTCCAGACTAATCAACATCCTTCTCGCAGGCATCCAGTGGGACGTTCTCCGCGAGCATGGCCTCGACGATCCGACTATCGATGACGCGAGGTTCAACTTTCTCCTGCGTGCCGCGATCGAGCGCAGGCGATGTAGAATGAAGACGCCCACAACGAAATCGAAGAAGTATCCCGCCCAAGGAGGGCGGTCCTAATGGATACATTATTCCAAGTGCACATGTTGAACGAGCAGGGAAAGAACAGCGCGAAGGCTATCGCAAATGCCTTCGATGGCCTACTCACCTTTCTGGAAGGAGAGTGTGGAGCAGGACGTGAGTTGTCCATCGTCAAGACGAAACTAGAAGAGGCTTGCTTCTTCGCAAAGAAAGCGATGGCCAACAAGTCAGAGAATCAGGAGGCGTGATGCCCGGACACGAACAAATCCTGAACCTCCCGCTCAACGGGGACGAACTCAAGAAGATCATCCTCGCCGACTGCCAGCGGCTTCTCGACAACGAGTGCATGTTGCAACCGAACGTAGCCTTCCCGCGCGTGGCCTACTCCATCTCCCTCAAGCTGCACATGGACAATCCCTTCTACCCGGAGTCGTCCGTATCCCTGTCGTCGAAGCCGGCGACGCCGACCGAAATCGCGTCCCAACCCTCGCGTCTGTCCATCGAAGCCCCGCCCCTGCTAAACGCGGAGCGTGGAGGCGAAGTCGGTGCCACGACCCTGACGCGCAAGGTCGATTCCGGCAACGCCGAGCGCCTGCGCAACGACATGCCCATCCCGTGCCTCGTCCCTCAGAACGACGGCACTCGCGCGCAGGAGTCCATCACCTACCCGCCCGGCTCGTACCCTGAACTGGGCGAGGGGGACGTGTCCATCGTCGACACGACCGCGCAGGCCAAGGTGGACTGGAATCTTCTGAGCGAGGTACAGGACATCGTCATCGAAGGAGCAGAAGAGGAGGCGAGTCATGCCCAAGTACCGAGCCAACCCAGTTGAAGTCGAGGCATTGAAAATAGCCGAGGTGGGAGTGTACGATTCGCGTCACGGCTACATTCCTCTGACCTTGGAGGACGGATGTGAAGTTAGAGCCAGTGACGGTATGATTGCGCGTATGCGTCCCGTTCCCGGAGACTACTGGGTCATCCAATCCGACGGCTACATCTACCTCAACCCGAAGGAAGTGTTCGAGCGCAAATACTCTCCCATCCCATGAACGTCATCTTCCAACTCCGCGTCGTCGTCTACCTGCGCCGCCTCGTCGTCGCAGCCGAATCCATCGCGGATTCCCAGCGCACCCTCGCGTCCTTGGCTCAGTCCGACCACGACAAGAAGCATCGTTCTCGCGCTAAGTCCACGACGGACTTCTCCTCCCTCGACGTGCGCGAGGCCAATCGCGCCTACCACCGCGACCTCATCGAACAGGGACTTGCCACCGCCGAGGACTTCCCCGAGGATCAAGATTAAATGCCCACATGGCCCATCGCCGAAGCCTACGAGAAACTCGGCGTCCGCGTCGAAGACGTGCGCAAGCAGCCACAGATTACGCCGCAGCTCAAGGCCATTGCCGCCGTGATTCGTCGTGCAGGACAGCAGAGGGTAACGCACAAACTCGTCAGCCAGCATGGCGATGCGGTTGACATCAAGCGTGTGACCGAGCACGTCCCTCCCTACGGCCCCGGCTCAGACATCGCTCGCTCGTGGCCCTGGTATCTCGACTCTTCCGCCGATCCTGAAGCGCGCAAGGTGCTCGACGTGTACTACGCGATGCCTCGGACGCTCGCTCGCATTCTACCTGTCGAAGCATTCTGTCTGTCCGTCGCTGTGTCGCCTCTGCGCATTCTCGAAATCCTGACCGCCACCGCCGTCCGCCTCGGCGCGCAAGCCTCGATGCTCGTCGCAGCCGTGAGCCATCCGCGCGTCACGCAGAAGACCGTCGAGATGGCCCTGACCGACGAAGGCACCGAGGACCGCGCCACCTTGCACAAGGCCACCGGATTCCTGCCCACTCCCCGAGGAGCGCAGACCAACATCACCATCGCTCAGAACGCCTCGGCGCAGGCGAACGCGCAGGCCGCGTCCGTCACGGCGCCGCCACCGGAAGCGACTATCCGGCGAATGGTCAACCGCTTCAACGACGCTCGCGGCACGCCTGCACTGCCCGCGAGCGTCGAAGGAACAGTCCTGCCGGAAGTGATGCCGCACGAAGACCTTGAAGTGGTGGAAGTAGTGGAAGACCGAGACGACAACGAAAGGGAAGAGGAAGCCGAGTTGACTCCCTAGGTGTACGCAGCTTCCATCGTCGAAGAACGCCTCCAGCTCGCCCGCGACGAGTTTGGCTTCACTGTCGATTACAAATCCGTCGAGGAAGTCGACGCCTTCGAGTCCCGTCTCCATCGCGAAGGGAAATACCTCCTCGACGACACCGGTCGCCCCGCCTCGACCCAGAACCTCTCTCCTTCCAACCAACAATGGATGCTCAACGAACAAGTTCTGTGCATGTGCGACGCGGCCTACGCGCTGACCCGCTACTGTAATCCTCCCGAAGCTCCTATTTGGATGGGAGACTTCACATTCAAGCCAATCGGAGAGGTGCAAGTCGGAGATATTGTCATGGGGTGGGAACGCGTTCTTCGCTCTAGTCAAGGAGCATGGAGGGGTACACTTAGGGAAAGTTGGAAACGGTCTAAGGTTTTAGCTATTTCTAGGCGCATTGCTCCGATTGTAAGAGTTACTTTAGCTTCGGGTCGAGTGATTCGCTGCACCCCTGACCATCTCTGGTCTTCTGGGAATTACGATAGATCAAAGAGGCCATGGATTCGTGCGCGTGTGGGGTGGAATCTTCGTCGCTTAGTGAATGTTTATTCCAACGAGCCATCTCATCCACAGCGAGCAGCATGGTTGGGGGGACTCTACGATGGAGAAGGTAGTCGCCATTATATAGCACAAGATAAGATACATAACCCTAAAGTTCATGCTCATATTGCGGAAACTCTACGTGTTTTGGGCTTCCATGCGGGAGTGATGAAGAATGGAAAAGTTATATCCATAAACGGTGGAGCCGCAGAAATGGCAAGATTTCTGGCTTGGTGTCGGCCCATACGCTTTGAGAGTTTGGAGCGTTATATCTTCAGTCAGCATTCTACCTTGAAGGGAGATAAGGATTCGATTGTCTCAGTGGAACCAGATGGCGAGGGTGAAGTAGTTTCCATGCAAACCGAGACGGGGAATTATGTGGCGTGGGGTTACGCGAGCAAGAACTGCTTTATCAAAAACGAAGAGAACATCATCCAACGATTCCGCTTCCGCATCCCGCAGCGTCTCCTGTTCGACATCATCTGCGACCTTGAAGAGATGCGGGCCTCTATCGAGATAATGATTCTCAAGGCGCGGCAGCTCGGCATGTCCACGCTCGTCGAACTCCTCATCGCTCTCCGCATCATCTTCGCCCACGGCGTCAACGCGGTCATCGGTTCCGCGGACCAGACCAAGACCTCCCTCATGGCCAACATGCTGTTCCTGGCCTACGACATGATGCCCATCTGGCTCCGTCCGTCGTGGACCCGGCGCGTCGAGTCCGATCGCGGGATGCTAGTCTTCGGCCACACCGCATCAGGGGTCAGCTTCCAACACGGCGCGCAAACTTCTGGCATCGCGCGCGGCACGACTCCGACCATCTATCATCTCTCTGAATGTGCATCCTTCACCGACCCCGTGAATCAGATCGAAGCCTCTCTCTTCAAAGCGGTCCACGCATCCCCGTCCGTCTTCGGCATCCTCGAATCGACGGGCGAGGGAGACAAAGGCTGGTGGCCAGACACCTACCGCCACGCCAAGGCCAACTGGGTCCATCGTCGCTCGCGTCTCTGCCCACTCTTCCTTCCTTGGTTCTGTGGCACCGACATCTACCCGACCTCCACATGGTTGCGGATGCGGCCCATCCCTTCCGACTGGCGCCCGAACCGCAACACCCGGACACATGTGGCCAAGGCGGAACTCTACGTACATTCCGATAAGTTATTGTCGAGGCACCTCGGCGTGGACTACAAGATGCCCCGTGCGCAGCAGTGGTTCTGGGAGGTCGAGCACGAACAAGCCAAGGCCAAGAACATCGAAGGTGTATTCCTACAAGAGATGGCTGGCGACGACGAAGAGGCTCTCCAGCGTTCTTCAGAGTCAGTATTCGGACATGACACCATCGACCAGATTAGGGTGCGAAGGAAGAAGACTTTCGAGTGCTATACAATCACTGGACAATCTATCGAGGAATCTCACGAGGTGGCTGCCGAGTTCTACGACTACTCTCGCGAGCGCATCCCCGTCCGCTTCACTTCCAATAAGCAGGAGACCTTCCGCTGGGAGTTCATCCCGCTCCGCGACGAATCGCTCCGCGAGGACCAGGCCGAGGACGTGGATGGTATCCTGCTCATCTTCCATCATCCCGAGCCCGGCGTCAGCTACTCTATCGGTGTCGACACTTCCGAGGGCAAGGGACAAGACTCCACAGTCATCTCGGTATGGACCTGTGGCAAGAAGGGCGACCCCGACATCCAAGTCGCCGAGTTCTCCTCGTCCCGCGTGAACCACGTCGAAGCCTTCGCCTTCGTCCTCGCGATCTCCGCCTACTACAAAACGCACATGGCCATCGGCCAGACCCGCTGGAAGGAGCCCTATCTCAGCATCGAGCAGGTCGCGGCCGTCGGCGACACCTGCCAGCTCCAGCTCGCGCGCATGGGCTACACCAACTTTCACAAGATGGCCCGCTACGACTCTTCCGTTAAGCGCATCATCCGCCAGAAAAAAACCGGCGGCAAGCGAGGCTGGTTCACCTTCTCCTACACCCGCGCGATGCTGACCGGCAACTTCGTGCATGCGGCGCAGAACGGCTGGGCGGAGATAAATAGTCCCTGGCTCATCAACGAGATGAAGGAGTTCGAGGTGCACGTCACCTCCTCGGGCAAGGAGAAGCTGGAGCACGCCGACGACTCCCACGACGACCGTATCTTCGCCTCCGCCATGGCCATCTTCTGCCCACACGACATGGATCAACTCGCGGATCGCTCGAAGAAACGCTTCGTCGAATCCTCCGCGCTCCCGCCCTTGAACCTCGGCCCGTCCCCGTCCGGCCTCCTCGTCAACCCGGACCATCCGATGCACCGCACCACGTCGTCAATTGAAGATTTACTTTACAACGAGGGGATGCTAGAAAGGTTGTCGCGATGAGAAAGCCCGGCTGCATCGAACCCGTCATCTACTTCCGCCACCCGGACGACCATTTAACTCTCGCCCCGTACTCGGACTTCCCTACCCCCGAGGGCGCTATCCGCGAGTACGCCGACACTCTCGCCGCCGTGGACCGACTCCAGGCTACTCTCGTCGCGCAAGAGAAGCGCGAGTGGGAACGCGAAGTCCAACGCGATGCAGCGACGTTCGGGGCGCGAATGGACGAGGTGCGCGACCGACTCTACGCGCGCATGACCTCTTCGGCGACCTCCGAGTTCGAGCGCGAGTTCATCCGGCTCTACCTCCAGCTTCGCAACGACAAGCGAGCCGTCTACCAGCAACGCTGGCTGGAGCGCACCGCCTACCTCTGGGCGCGGGAGAACGACTCCGGCTCCCGGCCTGTCGATTCAGAAGAGTTTCATCCTGACCGCATCAATGTGAAAACCTAAACCATGTGGACCGAAATCCCACAAGTCAACCACGATGACGCGGAGAAGGTGAAACCGGGATGGCTGGCCGTATCCGACATCGACGGCAAACCTCTCCGTCCCATTATCCGTTGTAACTGTGGAGCCTACATTGGACTTGCGAACCACTTCGTTCATGCGGACGGAACTGTTACCGCTTCGTTCTTCGACTCCAATCAACCCTTCCAGTGGAAGGGACAGACCGTGCACAACCCACACGGATGTAACTGGCACGTTCATCTCAAGCTGATAGGCTACACTGGCGGAGACTTTCCGCCCGAGACGTAGGAGACTAGATGGCCGACGACCAGACAACTCCATCGTATCGTGAATGGCAGGTCCCAGCAGAGGCCACCGAAGAGTCCAAGCGCCTTGGCTGGCTCAACGAAGCCGTCGAGGAAGGCCAAGCGTGGGTCAAGTCGCAACGAGGAGCGAGGGACTTTCATAAAGCGTTGGATACGATCTCCGGCGCCGACACCGCCACTTCCCCTGGTGCGGACTACCGTTCCAAACTCTCGCCCAATCGTCTGAAACGCAACATGCGCGAAGTCATCGGCGCTCTCGCCAAGCTGCGCCCGATGTGGGGCTATCACTCCGACAACTCTGCGTTCAAAGACCAAGCACAGATGATGAACAACGTCACTCGCGCGTGGTACCTCGAATCCTTCGCGGATCGCGCGGTGAAATCCGCTCTCCAGTGGGCCGCTGCGACCTGCCGCGGCTGGATTCGTCCGGTCTATCGCCGGGACATGTACGGTACCGGACGCGGGGACATCAAGCTCCTCACCTACGGCTCTCCATCCGTGCTCCCTGTGCAACTCCCGTCCTCGAACGATTGGCAGTCGGCCTACACCGTCACGTTCCTCGACGAGATGCCTGTGGCGATGGCACATGGAATGTTCCCGACTTTCCAAGCCCGCCTACGTCCAACCTCCTCGCGCTACTGGTACTCGTCCGAACTCACCCGCAAAGCCGCGCAAGGAAACTGGCTGTCCCGCGCCTTCGGCAAGACGCGCACCACCAAGGACACTCCTCTATCCGATCTCCTCGTGCCCATTCGCTACTCTTACATCATCGACCTGACCATCAACAAAACAGGGCGGAAAATCCCCATGGGCGAACCCGGCTCGTCTTGGGCCTACGACGTTCCTTCCGTCGGGATGGACATCCCGGTCGGCATCGACACCAAGTCCGGTCAAATGGCCTACCGCAAGGCCGACGAGAACGACGCCAGACTGTACCCGTACCGCCGGCTCATCATCTCCTCCGACAACTGCATCACCTACGACGGCCCCGGCTTCGACTGGCACGGCATGATGCCAGGAGTGTCGTTCTCGGTCGACGAGTGGCCGTGGGAGCCTCTGGGCTTCTCGCTCGTCCACGACGGCTATGAACTGAACGAGGCCATCAAAACCATCGTCCGCGGCAACATGGACAAGGTTCGCGCGCAACTCGACCCGTCTCTCGCCTACGACACCAACGCCGTCTCGCTCTCAGAAGCCCGCCGCTACGACCCGTACCTGCCGAAAGGCCGCGTGGGCTTCGACGGCTCGGCGACCGAGGGCAATCCCTTCCAACTCGGCGTGGACCCGAAGGTACTCGAAATCGACAAGTCGTCCATGGCCTTCGTCGATGCGCTCCAGAACATGCTCGACCATCAACTCGGCGTCTCAGAAGCGGCCGCACTCGCCAAACTCCGCTCCTCCGGCGCGATGGACGACATCGAAACTATCATGGAGAAAGTCGGCCCCATCATCGAGGACATCTCCCGTTCGATGGAACCGCCCATGCGCGACCTCGGCAACATGGTGAAATATCTCATCCTCCAATACTACTCCACGCCCCGCGTAATGCAGTACGTCGGCCCGGACGGCATCGTGCCGCAAGTCTTCGACTACGACCCGTCCTCGCTCATTCCATCGCACTTGCCCGGTGAGTCCCCCGACTCCGGCCCGTCCTCGCATACTTCGGCCCAGCGCGCCCGTATCTTCGCCGACAACCTGCGCTTCTTCATCATGCCCAACTCGCTGCACGAAATCACTCAGACCGTGCATAAGCTCGGACTCATCCAGCTCAAGAAGGCCGGAGTGATGATGGACTCTCAGACCGTGGCCGAGCCGTGGAACATTCCCGACTATGGGAAGATCCCCGGCAACACGGTCATCGAGCGATTCAAAGCGGAGAAGGAACAAGAACTAGAGTTCATGGCCCGCATGAAGGAACTCGGCGAGGGCCTCGGCCTCGGCGCGCCTCCGGGAGCACCCAAGCCGGGAGGGGGCGCACCCGAAGGTCGTCCTCCATCGGGCAACGCGCCACCGTCCATCAAGTCCAAAGAGGGCGGAGCGCGCAGTACGGTGAGTGAGAGTAAGTGAGCGCAACGTCGGACATCTTGGTCTCCCGCGAAGGCACAACTGTCGTGCGCGAGCGTACCTTCCTGCCGTCCGACTTTGCGCGCGTGATGCAGCTAATCCTCGAAGAACGCCTCTCGGGACAGGTCATCCTCGACTGCAATCTAGGGGGCGTCAGGAACGTCAGAATCATCGAACAGCAAAAACTTGAAGTTTCCCCTTGACAAGCTGTTTGAGCGTGTAGCCTACTATCAACCGTAACGGCATCCTGAAGTCTCCGTCCTGTGTGGATGGACAACCCAAGGCCCGTGACTCAGCAGAGTGACTTCCCTCACTCTCTCAAGTCGCGGGCTTTTTTTTTATTCTGAGAAAGGAGACCTACTGAAATGTTGACCAACGATCGCTTCAACGCTTCCAAGCGTCGGCACAAGGGCGGCAAGAAACGCTAAGCCCTCCCTCGCCCGGAAACGAGCATCCTCGTCCGAGGATGGTCCCCGAGCAGGGTAAACCGAGGCGGGGGTGGCGGCATGAGAAGGCAGTCCACCCCTACCAATTCCCGAGTCCCAAGTAGAAGTAGAAGCAAAGGAGAACCACGATGGCGTACGGCAAGAAGGGCAAGCGCGGTGGATTCGTCGGCAACCTCGCGAAGCTGGGCGGCTCGCATCGCAAGCTCCGTCTCGCCGGCGACATGCGCCCCGAGAATCTCACCAACTCGACCTTCAAGAAAGCGTCGAAGCAAGCGCATAAGAAAGTTTGACCTCTGAGAGATGAATGGCCTCACCTTCCAACGCGCTCACACCTCCGCCTCAGATGGGCGACTCTGCCCCACCGCCGCAGACTCCCTCATCCCCTACGGCGGCCTCTCCCTCGCCCGCGCAGCCATCTCCCGCGATGCAGCAAGGGACACAGGACGTAATCGAGATCGTGAACAAGCTACGAGGGATAGCCAAGGCGCATCCGAAGGTCGCGCCGCAGGTGGGACAGATAAACGATTTGATGCGGGAAGTTCTCGCCGGAATGATGGAGTCACAGACACCCGGCGAACCGCAAGCGCCGCCAACGGGCGGGTGAAGGAGTAGACGATGACTTACGCAGAGTGGCTGAAGTCTCAGGGCGCATCGGACGAGGACATCAAAATCCTCGACACTTCCGTCGGACGCAAGGCGTTCGAGAGGATGCAGACGGTCGAGACCGACTTCAACAAGTTCAAGGAAACCGCGGCTACGTTCCAAGACCAGGTGAACAACTATTACGAGACCGAGAAGGAACGCCGCGCCCGTCTTGACAACGAAATCATCGCCGCCAAGGCGAACGAGGCTCGTGCGGTCGCGGCCTTGCGTACCGCCCACGAACGCGGGATGGTGGACGTGGCCAAGGACCTCGGCTACAACTTCGACAATCCTCCGAACAATCCCCCACAGAACACCCCTCCTCCGACTCCCTCTCTGGACGCCTCGAAGTATTACACGCGCGAGGAAATCAACGCCATCGCACGATCGGAAGGTCAGGCCATCGCAGTCACCGCTTCTATCCTGAACGAGCACGCGCGACTCTTCCCCGACCGTCCGCTCGACTTCGAGTCCCTCTATTCCCGCGCAGTCGAGCGCAAGATCCCCGTGAAGCAGCTCTGGATGGACGAGTTCAAGGTCCAGGAAGCCCGCGACTCCGCTGCCAAGCGCATCCAGGACGAGCGCGACAACAAAATCCGCAAGGAAGAGGCCGACCGTGTGCGCGCCGAGATGGCCTCGCAGTATGGCAATCCCGAGACCCGTCCGCTTCAGCCCTCGTCCTCCCCATTCACCTTCCGCAAGGAAACCGGCCGCGACAAGCAGCCGTGGGAAGTGGGGCTCGACGGCGAGTCCGGCTCGAACGACCGGGTGCAGCGCGCGATCCAGCGGCACTACTCCCGCGAGTCGGGTGGGCGAGCGAACTAACGATTTCGTTTTCGAGGTAGGACAGGAGAACAGCGATGGCAGATCCAGTATTTGACCAACTCAGCTCAACCACGTTGGCTGACCTCCGCGACGACGTGCTCTACGATTGTTTCTTCGTCGACTCCGCATGGCTGCGCAAGCTCCGCGTCAGCGGTGCCCTCGACGACTTCCTCGGCGGGACGCTCATGCAGACTCCGTTCCAGTACGACCGCGTGAACGGTGGCGCCTACGCTCCGGGCTCGGACGTGCAGGTGCAACAGAAGCAAATCATCGCTTCGACTGCCTTCGTGCCCAAGGCGTACAAGGAAGACGTGCCTCTGAACCTGTTCCGCACCAACGTCATCCAGGCGGCGGGTCCGGCCGTCAAAATCAAAGAGGTTGACGCCTACATGACCAACGCGGTCCAGGCGCTCAACACCGACCTCGCCATCGACTTCTACCGTCATGGCCAGAACATCTCTGGATCCAACCGTATCCTCTTTCTCAACGGCATCAGCGAGGCCCTGAACGACGGCATCAACAACTCTTGGGACGGCAACGTCTTCACTACCTACGGCGGGCAGCTCCGCAACGGCGTGGTCGGCAACGTGCTCAACTCCGTGCCCATCTGGGCGGGCGACCAAGCCGGGAACACCGGGCAAATCACCTACAAAATCTTGGTCGAAGCCTATCTCAACTGCGTGCAGCGCCCGGACATCGGCCTGTGCAACAAGGCTCTCTACGCCTACCTGCTCGAACGGCAGGAACCCAAACAACGCTTCGAGACTCAGACCGACGTATCCATCGGCATGTCCGGCCTGAAACTACTCGACGCCATGATCTTCGAGGACAAGCTGGCGCCCTCGACCAAGTACGGGACCATCCTCCCGTCTGGTCTATCGCAAACCACGACGCTCCTCCCCTCGACCTTCACCTCCGCGACTCTAACGGCCGCGCAGCGCAAAATCTCGAACCTTCCCTCCGCTGTGACCATCAACCCCGGCGAGCCGTTCTTCTGGCTGCGCGCGAAGGGCTGGAAGCTCCGACCGTCCGTGGACCCCGAGTACAACTTCAACTTCACCCCGCCGATCCGCTCGGCCAACAACCCGGACCTCGTGGTCATGTTCCTCAAGGCCGCGCTGAACGCTTACACCACGTCGCCCCGCGACAACTCGCAAATCTACGGCTCGGGCTTCTAAGGAGAATCGACCATGGCATCAGGAATGCTAACGAAACAAGCCGAGTTCCAGACCGCGAAGTTCCTCAACACGGTCAACGACGCCGCTGCGGGCGGGGTCATCGTCTCGGTCCCGGCTGGCGCGCCGTCCCCGCAGGTCAGCCAGACCATCGCGGGCGATCGTATCTGCCTCGACGACGCTACTGCGCTCGCGCTGTCGGACACGGTGAACACCGGCACCCTCTTCGGCGGCATCTACATGTACGTCGGCACTCTGTCCTCGGCCGCCGCCGCGCCCGCTCGCGGCACCGCTGCGTTCTTCCGTGCCGCCGACCTTCCACCCGCGGCGTCGAACCTGTACCAAGTAACCTCCGACGCGCAGCCCACCACCGCCATCCCGACTCTCTTCGCCGGCGTATTCATCAACGCCATCACCAAGGGCAACTTCGGCTGGATTCAAATTGGCGGCGTGGCCTCCTGCCTGTTCGACTCGGCCATCACTGCGGCTGCTGTCGGCAACCCTGTCAGCGTCAAAATCTCCGCCGCTGTCGCCTCGACCTTCGACGTAGGCGTGAACGTGGTCACTGCGACCATCCCGTTCTCCTACGCGGGAGCCTTCGCTGGCACTGCCATCGTCATCCCGGTCCTCTCAACGATTACCGCTGTGCTGCTCCAGCGCAACCCCTTCAGCCGAATCTAAGGAGCGTTCTCAATGGCGAATCGAACACTCGACGGCTATCCGGCTCCGTACTGCGACAAGATTGAAACCGTCGTCGATCACGACGGGCCGGCTTCGTACAACAACACTGGAACCTTCGCGACCTCCGGCGAAACCATCAACGCTTCCGACTTCGGCCTCGGTGGCTTCGAGCTGGTCCAGGTGGATGCGCTTTCTTCCGACGGCCTGAACTACGCCTACGTCATCCTCACCGGGCAATCCATCACCGGAGCCAACAAGGGCAACGTCGGCGTGCAGGCAGTCATCCACTGGTATGTGCTATTGACCAACGTCGAAGTGGCCAACGCCATCAATCTTTCGGGCAAATCCATCCGTCTTCAAATTCGAGGGGTCTAACATGAGAAAAGGACATGGAGCAGTAGGCGCGTACATGGGGCACGAGAAGGAACCGCCCCAGCCCCACGGCCCAAGACAGTCGGGCCGCCCGCTCGTCCACTCGCATTCCGCCCGCCCGAAGCGTGCTCTCAAGACTTCCAGCTCGGGCAAGCGCGGGCGCAAGCACGTTTCGTAGGAGGCATTGCGCGTGTGGCTTACGGAAAATCCACTCCTGTCGCGAAGGCTCCCGGCGCCGCCGCAGCGCCAGTCTATCCTCGCACGATAACCTTCGCTGGCCCCAAGTCTAAACGTTCGCTCAAGAAGCAAGGTAAAAAGTCAGGGAGGCTCTAGTGGCCCTCCAGGACATGATGGCGGAACTTCGCGGTTCCGTCCCCAAGCTGCCATTCGCCTTCACCAAGACACTCATCAACCGCTCTTGGAGGGACATCCGCGAGTCGAATCTGTGGTCGTTCAACCTCTTCGAGTCGTCGTGGATTACCCCTCCTGTGTGTACCCTCGGGACCGTGACCGCGACGCAGGGACTCGCGACCATCACTTTCGACGCGACCGCGATTGCGGCCCTCCTCGCTTCCGTCATCGCCAACATCTACTCACCGCTCACGCTCCGCCAGTTCCGCATCGGCTCGGGCGGCATCTACAATATCCAAACTCTAGACCCCGGTTTCGCGGCGAACGGCATCGTCACTCTCGACCGCATCTTCGGCGACCCCACCGCTGCCGGAGCGGCCTACCAAGTCTACCAACTCTACTACGCTCCTCCGTTTAAGGACCACCGCACTTGGCTGTCCGTGCGCAATCCTCTCCTGTTCCTGAACCTCGACCTCACCAAGACACGCTCGGAACTCGACCGCGAGGACCCTCAGCGGCTTATATATCAGTTCCCGACTCGTGTCGTCGCTGCGTACCGCGACACGCGCGTCGGTTCGGCCACTCTCGGCTACCCTCTCTACGAACTGTGGGGCCAGCCTGTCTCGCCATTCACCTATCAGTGCTATGGCCTTCGCATGGGAGCGGACCTCATCAATCCATCCGATGCTCTCCCTCAACCGCTCGACGAAGACCTTCTCCTCGCCAAAGCAAAGTTCTACGCTTACGAGTGGGCCGAGGCCAACCGCGACATCTCTCCGCGCTCGACTGGCCCGGACTGGAAGTTCCTGATGGGCGAAACCTCCACGCGCTATGGCAAACTCCTCTCGCTCTATCGCAAACAGGACCGCGAGTTCGTGGACAACTGGTTTGCTGTGCGCGACAACGTATTCGGCGGCCTCGGCTATCCGTTCTACAACACCATCGCTGGCGTGGCCAGCACTATAGGGACGCAATGAGAAAACTACTCCGACTGCTTCTACCTCTCACTTTATTCCTGCTGTCGCCCGTTCTCGCGAAGGCGAACCAGAACATCCAAGGCTGGTGTGAGTCCGGCGCGCAGCCCGTCGTGACCTCGGGCCTGACCTCGACCACGCAGGTCCAGCAATCCTTCCCAGCTTGCACCGTGACCATTTTCATCCATGGCGGGGGACTGGCGACCATCTTCTCGGACAATTCTGGCACGCCCCTGTCCAACCCCTTCACTGCTACCTCGAACGGCCGCTGGCTGTTCTACGCCGCGAACGGACGTTACGACGTGCAGCTCTCTGGCGCGGGCTTCCCCTCCCCCGTCACCTACTCCGACATCTCCATCGCTGACCCCGCGAACCAGCAAGCCGCCTTGCCCAACACCAACCTGTCCTTCTCGTCCACCCCTGCGTTCAACGCCACCAACAACGTGTCGTACACGATGACCCTCACCGGGAACGTGACCTCCTCGACTATCACAGGCACGCCAGCGAACGGCAACATCCTCTCGCTCACGCTCATCGAAGACGCGATCGGCTCTCGACCCTTCGCCTTCCCCTCGAACTTCATCCTCCCTCTAGGCTTCTCGTTCAATCAGCTTGCGCTTGCGACCAACGCGCTCACATGGAAGTTCGACGGGACCAACTGGAATCTCATCTCGAACTCGGGCTCGGGTGGGGGAGGCAACCCTGCGCCACCGGCCAACTCTCTCCAGAAGAACAACGGCTCCGGTGCTCTCGCCGCATCTATCGCCGTCGACAACGGCACGGCTATCACCATCCCCTCAAGTGGCTTAAAGCTGTCCAACAGCGGGTTCGCGTCCACCTTGTCCACGGCGACTCTGACGGCGAACCGTACCTTCACGCTGCCTAACCTGAACCTGACCGCTACTGGATTTGTTCCAGCCGTGGCGGGATGCGGATTCGGCAGCACAGCTACCTGCGATACTCTGTTCCAGTCTACGACGAGCAACAATTCTGCTCTCTCCTTCTCATCCACTGACAGCGGAGTGAGTTTCACGAACAGCGTGGCCTTGGCCAGCTTAGGCGCAGCATCGGGTGGTTCCATCCTGAGCGTGACCGCGGTCAGCACCAATCCAGGCTTGGGAAACCAAGGCATCCAGTCTCTCGTTGACGTGCTAGGCTCCGGTAATCCCATCGCGACTGGCGTACTGGCAGTGGCCAGCGACGACCCTCTAGACACCAACGCCGGACAAGAGCTAATTGCGATGCAGGCACAAGTTAGCCTCACCAAGCCTTCTTCCAGCGCGTTGTTGGGCGTGGGCCTCCAAGTCACTTCTCCGTTTAATCGAGTTGGCGGAGTCTCGTCCACCGAAACGGCTACCAACCTTTATGGTCTTCAGGTGCAGGACCAGAGGAACCTTGGCACGACGCGAACCTCTGCCCTCCAAATCGACGCGCAGACTGCCAGTGCTCATGCCTTCGCGATTACCACAGACGGCACTACGCCCAGCTTGTTCGGTGGGCAAGTCACATCCAGCACGGGATTCACGTCTCCCGCGTTCAACCTCACTGGTGGAGGGAACACTGCGACTCTGAGTGGTAGCTTCAGCGCAACGCGTACAGCCACGTTGCCGAACAACACAGGCACACTGGCCGAACTGAATCTCGCCCAGACGTGGACCGATCACCAGTCTATCGCCAACGGGAAGGCGATCCGCTGGTTCAGCACCAACGGCACGAACTACGCAGGCTTCACTGGCGGAGCGTCCACCGTCAATCTCGTGTGGCTGTTCCCCACGACGGACTCCTCCGGCACGCAATGTCTGTCCTCAAACGGCTCGCTGCAACTCTCATGGTCGGCCTGCTCCGCTGGCACGGGCACGCCTGGCGGCGCGAACACCCAAGTCCAGTTCAATAACTCTGGGTCGTTTGGCGGCTCGGCGAACCTTACGTGGGTTTCGCCTACTCTGACTATCGGCGTCGCGGCATCGACTACTGGTCAATTAGCTATGGCTGGTGCTACTTCGGGCACAGTGACTATCACTCCACAGGCGATTGCGGGGACGCCGACTCTCACCCTCCCGAACACTTCGGGCACGTTCGCCGATGGCGCGTCGGCGCCGCTTGTGCTCTCGGCCACGACAGGGAACCTCACTTGTCCGACCTGTACGACCAACGCCGCCGCTCTGACCAACAATCAAATCGTCCTCGGCGCGGGCGGACAGGCGACGCAAATCGGTCCCGCTGGCACGACGACGACCGTGCTCCATGGCAACGCCGCCGGAGCGCCGACCTATGCTGCTGTCAATCTTGGAACGGACACGACGGGTACGACCGCTATCGCCAATGGCGGCACGGGCCAAGTCACCGCCTCCGCTGCGTTCAACGCACTCTCGCCCGTCACTTCCACCGGCGACCTAATCCTCGGAACGGGTGTAAACACGGCCGGACGCCTCGGCATCGGCACGAACGGCCTCTGTCTCGTATCGAACGGTTCCACGGCGACGTGGAACTCCTGCGCAGCCGGCGCGGTCGGCGGCACTGGCTCTGCCGGACAAGGAACCTTCTGGAACACTTCCTCTGCCGTCACCGGCTCGGCGAACTGGACCTATTCGGCCACGTCCGGCCACACTATCCTTCAGCCATCGAACGGAGTTGACACTCTCACCCAGCAGCGATTTACCAACTCCGGCCCGACTGGGAACTTTGAAAACTACAAGGATACCTCCGGCACCACAGTCTATAAGGTAGACGTGAGTGGCAACGTAACCGGGACTTCCTTCACTGGCATCGGTTCTGGCGCATCCTACATCGACCTGCCGCAGACTTCCGCTCCTCCACTGGGGACGAACTCGGCGCGAATCTACTCTCCTACATCCATCCCGTCGTCCTATGCCATAGTCCTCCCTGGTTCCGCGGCGACAGGCTTCCTGCGGGCCAGCAACGTCTCCAGCGTAGCCACGTTGTCCTTCCTCCCGGCCTCGGGCGTAGGAGGCTGCTCCCCGACCACTGTCGTCACTGCGGCCAACGACAACACATCTCCAACGTGCAGCAATATCACTGGGGGCATGTTCGGCTCGCAGAACGCCAACTCCTTCCTCGTCGGTCCCACCTCCGGCGCAGCTGCGGCTCCGACCTTCCGCTTGATAGTCGCGGCGGACATCCTGCCCATCAATCTCAACTCCAACAACACCAACGGCGGCGTGACTGGGACGCTCCCTGTGACCAACGGCGGCTGCGGTGCATCGACTGCCCTTGCCTGCTTCAACAATCTATCCCCCCTGACCATGGCCGGAGACATTCTCTACGGCGGCACAAGCGGATCCGGGACGCGTCTAGCTGCGGGAACCGCGACGCAACTCCTACACTCAGGCACGACGCCCTCGTGGTCCGCTGTGTCCCTCACTGCGGACGTGACCGGAACTCTTCCATTTGGGAACGGTGGTACGAACGCATCCTCTGGCCTCGCCAACACGAACGGCTTCATCTATTCCGACGGCACGAAGCTAGTCTCGACCGCCACGGGCGGCGCGGGTACGCTCTGTGCCATCAGCGTATCGGGTGGCACCCCCTCATGGGGCTCCTGTGCCGGCTCGGCCTCGACCGTGTGGTCGTCGCTCTCAAATCCCGCCGCGGACCTCTCGCTCTCGATGGGCACGAACAATTCTCTCTTCACGCATGGCGTGATGACCGGGACACGCAACGCTTGGGAGATCGTGGACGGTGCGTCCACCTCGACTGGCGCGTTGATGTTCTTGCACACCGCTGCGTCCTCGACACTGAAACCGTTCAAGGCTACTGCCGTAGGGACCGCAAACGGCGTCCAGATGGACACGACGGGCAGCTTGGCTGCGATCGGTACAGGTGCCATTGTCGCAACTTCGACTACGCTGACTATCAATACGACCTCCCCCATCACTGGTGGCGCAGCCCTTACGTCCAATCTAACTCTTGCTTGTGCTACCTGTGTGACTTCGGGCTCGGCTCTGACCAACAACCAAGTCGTGATTGGGTCAGGTGGTGGTCAAGGCGCTGCATCTCTCGCGGCAGGTACTAGCAAGCAGATATTGACGGCTGGCTCTCCTCCCGCCTATATCGACTTCCCGGACTACCACTACTTCCCGGCGGCGGACTGTGTGAACGCTGTTGCGGCCTCGGGCTGGTCTACCGCTGCGACTCCCGCTGCGACCTGCCGCGCCGGAACGAACAACAAAGAGGGCTTCCTCACATGGGGCGCGTCCGACACGGCGCAAATGTCTATCGGCCTCCCTGCCGATTGGGACACCGCGACCAATCCAAACGTCCGCCTCCGTCTGGCCTCGACCGACGCGACCAACGGCCACACGGTCATCATGCAGATCGCGACGGCTTGCTCTAAGGGAGACGGCTCGACCACCGACGACGTGGCCTTCAACACCGCGCAATCTCTTTCAACCATCACTCTGAACGGTAACGCAAACCGCCAATGGGATGCCACGCTCTCGACCATCACCATGACGGGCTGCATCGCTGGCGGCGTCCTGCGTCTTCAACTCTCTCGCACGACCGACACCGCGACGAACGTGGAAATCTATGGCTTGGGCATCACCATCCCGAGACTCTTGACGGTGCAGGCGAACTGATGCGACGACTCCTACTCACCTTAATCCTGTTCCTCTGTGCTCTCCCCGCGCAGGGGGCTATCTCCCGCGTCCAGCACGCCAACACCAATCAAACCTCCAACGTCTCTTCTACGACCATTTCGTTCTCCAGCAATACTGCGGCGACTAACTTTCTGTCCGCCTGCGTGCGTGCCGGGAATAAATCTACTACTCTATCCATCACCGATGGACAGTCGAACACTTGGAACTCTGTCGTCTCGGTGCAAGTAACTGGTACGGGCAACGGCGAACTTCTCCAGTGCTTCGAGGCGCACAACACGGCAGGAGGGGCGGACACTCTCACAGTATCGACCACGCTCTCAACCACCCTCCGTATCGCTATCGCTGAGTACAGTGGCGTCGCAACTACCTCACCAATCGACTCGTCTAACTCCAACACCGGCTCCAGTGCGTCCCCGCAGTCCAATTCCATCACCCCAGCAGCAAACAACGAACTCATTATCGCGGCTGGATCGGTGGACGCAGCCGAGACTTTCACGGCCGGGACCAACTTCACCATGTTTGAGGTAGTCCCAGCGGCTCCGTCCAAGCTCGGAATGGAGGACTGGGTACAAACCACTGCGACTGCAACGAACGGCCCGATGACTCTCAGCGGCTCAGACTCATGGGGCGCGGTGGTTTTCGCGGTCAAGCCGTCTGGCGGTGCTGCCACTCCGTCGAAACCTCCGGTGGTGCTCTGATGCCGCGACGACTTCTCCTGCTCCTACTTTTACTGTGGCCTGTCCTGCTTCGGGCACAGAGCGTCTCGGCCTCCGGTGGCGCGACCATCTCGGGAAAGGCTTCCGTCAATGCGGTCTGTAATCCCACCTGTGCGCTAGGAGCACTGTCCTCGGCGGGAGTCGCACAGCCCGCCTCGAACTTCCTAGCAGTCCCTTCGCAAACTCACCCTATCCTTCTGTTCGGTTCGCAAACATGGGACGACCTGCAAGACCAAGACACCTCCGCCTCGCCCGCAGCGTTCAACTTCACCAACTATATCGCCTTCCTCAAGTCGCACAACCACAACGCTACAATCTTGTGGCACAAGGACATTCCACAATTCTGCAACTGGGGGGCGGGCGGAACGTGGCGTATCGCCGACTCCGGCTTCCCATGGGCGCGCTCGGCCACGACCGGAGCATCCGACGGCGGCAACAAGTGGGATCTATCGACCTTCAACCAATCCTACTTTGATCGTACTCGGGCTCGTGCGCTGCAACTCTACGGCTCTGGTCTATACGCCGTCGTCGAGCTATTCGACGGACTCGGCCTCACTGTAAATCGTTGCGGGAACTCCTCCCCTACCGGAGATGGCTTCCCTTTCACTGGAGTCAACAATATCAACTCCGTTGATGATGGCTACACCTCGGGTGCGCAGGGCGAAGGCTCGATGACCATGACCTCGCTCAATTCCATCAACACCTTCCAAGACGCCTACATCCGCAAGATAATCGACACGCTCAACGATGTCCCTAACGTCATTTGGGAAATTAGCGAAGAAGCGCCGACGGGATCGACCTTCTGGCAGAACCACGTTATCAGTGTCATCCAGTCCTACGAGGCTACGAAACCCTTCCAGCACCAAGTCCTATACCCGACCCTGAACGTGAACTCCCCGAACGACCCATCGCTCTACAACTCTGCCGCTAACATGGTCGCTCCCTTGGGTGCGACCTCCATTGGCAACTATCACGTCGTCCAGGTAAGCGGCTGCGGAACGGGCGCTCCCGCCTGTAAGACTATCCTGAACGACTCCGACCATTCCTACTTCGGTCTGTGGCAAGAAACCAACCAGCAGAACCGCAACTTCCTATGGGAGAACGTCACTCGCGGTGCGTCGGTCATGTTCATGGACCCATACGCTATCTTCGCGGGCGCTTCCAATCCCAACTGGACGAACCGCAACAACTGCATCACTCCCGTCAACGGAGTCTGTACGGGCGGAGTGGACACACGGTACGACAACTTCCGCGACAACTTCGGCTACGCAGCCAATCTCGTCAACTCCCGCGTGCTCAACCTCGCGGCGATGTCCGCCTCGACTTCTCTATGTAGCACGACCTACTGTCTAGCCAACAATGCCAATGCTAGCTTTGAGTTTATCGTCTACGCTCCCTCTGGTGGAGCCTTCACCGTCAACCTATCCAACCAATCCGCCCACAACATCCTCGTGCAATGGCTCGACCCCGCGAATGGCGCCTACACGGCTGGAACAACCATCCAAGGTGGCTCGTCCACGCAGTCCTTCACTCCACCTTGGGGATCGGCGCGGGACGCTATTCTCTATCTGCAAGACAATGGCACTGTGTCGTCCTCGACCACGCTCGGGTGGACGAAGTTCTCGACTGCTACGACCGTACAAGGAAACGGACGCGATCAATGTCCTCCGAATAACTTCGGAGGGACTTCCTACTCCTTTGGCGGCAAGTGCGCGGGAGCATGGAATGCCTGGACGAGCCTGGCCTTCGATTCTGCCGGCCCGAATGGTCCGCGTATGCTCGGTTGCTCGAACGGTGGGCACAGCGACTACCTGGGCAACGAGTGCTATGAACTGAACCCGCGTACCAACAATGCACTGCGACTGAACAACCCCTCGACGACCTTTGCTGCGACCTGTGGCTCCCCCGACGCTTCCGCTCCGGGGTCCGGGCATACCTACGGCTTCAACATCAAGTCTCCCCGGCTAAATCGTCTCTACATCTGGGCGCGTATCACTGGGGACACGCTCGGCGATGGCTGTGCATCGTTTAACATGTGGTCGCTCGACACCACTACTATCTCGCAGTCTTGTGCTCCCACCTGCTCGGCGTCATGGGCACAAATTACTCCTGCTGGCTTGCCGTCGAGCGAGAACATCGTTATGTCTTCGGCGGCTCCCGACCTTTCGTCTGGCCTCATCTGGGTATGGGAGAGCTTCAACGGAAACGGCGTCGCCTCTATCTCGAAGTTCGACGACGTGGCTAACACTTGGACGAAGACAGCCTCGCTCTCGACCAACGCTACGCTCTACGGCTCTCTCGGTGTGGACACACTCAACCAAGCTGTCGTGGTTATGTCTACGCCAAACGACGCCCCGAACCCCGGCGGCTCCTTCTGGTGCGACATCTCTACCGGATGCACCTCTATCAACCATCCATCACTCGACGCTTCCTGCTCGCCTATCGCCATTAATGGCTCAGCGTTGACCTACGACACGCTGCGACAAGAACTAGTTGGCTGGCCGGGATCTGGCGGCACAGTATATATCGTGAACGTCAATAAACTTTCCAATACTGTGACTTGCGTCGCTGAGTCCTACGGGACTGTCATCGGCACGGACATCCCGGAATCCTTCAACGGCGGGACTCCAATGTTCAACAAGTTCCACTACGACGCGCCAGATGACCTGTACATGCTCTGCGCCAATATCAACACGACCTGCTGGAAGCTGAAGCGGCCTCCGGTCGTGCGAGCGACCAATACCTCCGCGGGGACGCTCGTGAGTGCGCCACTGTCGGTGTCACAAGCCTTCGCCCAAGGCGACATCCCGCAATTCCCACAGGCTCTTATCAATGGCTCAACCGTTCTCACTCAGTCAGATGTGAAGCAACGCTGGTCGGACGGCTCGGTACGCTACGCCATTGTGAGCTTCCTCGTCCCCTCACTTGCAGCAAGCGCGACGCAGAAGATTTACTTCGTTAATCAGCCTTCAGGGAATAACACCGGACAGCTTCTCAAGTCTGACATACTCGCCCCAGCTTACAACTTCGACATGCAGATTCAGTCCACTGGGGCGGGGCCGAATCACACATCCAGTGCCCTCTCTATGCTGAACGCCACCTCCACTATCGCGGACCCTGGCTCGGACCCCTCTGGCGCCTCTAACGGCATCTGTCGCTACTGGCTCAAGGGGCCTGTCGTCACCTCCGTTATCTGCGACGACCGCAATGTTGCTTCGCGTAGCTTTGACTTCCAGCAGGATGGCACTGCTGGAGCGGTCCTCCATCCATCCTTTGAATGCTGGTTCTACCCTCAAGACAAGTCCGTGGACTGTCTCGGCGGAGTGGAAAACACTTGGGCCAGCACGATCACGGCGAACTCGATGCACGATCAACTTTATAATTTTACGCTCACGGGCGGGAACACTTCGCCCATCACTCTATTCACGCAGCCCAACTTCACCCACATCGGCCGCTCCCGCTGGGTCAAGAACTACTGCATCAACGGACCCAACAAGGGGCAGCTCAACGGTTGCTCGTCCATCATCGTCGACCACAACGCCGCCTACGAAGCCTACGCAAAGGCCATCCCGAACTTCGACCCGGCCATCAATATCCCCGCATCCATGACCACCGGCAACGCGTGGGTCACGGGCGACCAGTCCATCCCTGGTACATCTTCGGGACCGCCTGATGGTTCCGGCGGCGTGGGCCAGTATGGCAAGGACATGAACACGGGTGGCACCTCACAATGGTTCGGCATCCTGAATACTTGGGAGGCGATGTACTGGTTCAGCCATGGCTCTACCGGAATGCTCAACCAAGTACTCGGGAACTCGCAGGTCGGTGGGCGTATCCCGTTCCACTACCGCGAGGGCGACAATACGGTGAGTGCAACGAATCTCTTCTACGATGCCGGAGGAACCGTCCCCGCCGGCGGACGCACTATCTCCGTGAACGCCCGGCCCATGGAGAACTGGGGCATCGGCACTCAGGTCAGCCAGTTCAACGACACCTGCGGCGGCGCGAATACGCTCACCCTCAACATGGGCTCGCCTCTGACCGACGATGGCTGGATTAGCGGCGGAGGCTCTGGAGGTATGGACGGCTCTCACTGGCCTGAGTTCGGCTACACGGCCGCGCTCATCACCGGGAAGTTCTGGTATGTGGAAGAAGCCCAGATGTCCGGCGCCTACATGGTCGGACTCGACCGCGGATGTCCCAGCGGCCATCGCAACGGTAGTATGGGCATCATCTGGTCAACGCAAGAAGGCCGCGGGACCGCGTGGATGACGCGCGCGGCACTATGGGCTTGGGCCGTGTCGCCCGATGGCTCGCCTGAGCAAGTCTATTACTTCGACAAGTTACAAAACAATGGAGCCTACCACCAGGGGAAGTACGGGACGACCAACACTGATTCGTCTCGTCTCGCCGCCTATAACTTTGGCGTCACTCAACAGGACGATCCTACGCACAATCCCCTGCACATCTACCTCGACGGCTGGTACGGCAGCTTCGTCGAGGCTCCGCTCGACACCACCGCTGGACATCTGCTCACCGGCACTTCCCCGTGGGAGGAACAGTACACCGTCGTAGTCGAGGCGCAGGCCCGCGACATGGGATTCACCAACTACGACTCCGTCCTGAACTACCAAGCGAAGCGGATGCTTCATCTCGCGCTGGACTCAAACTGGGGCGGGATTTTTATGATTGGCACTTACCGGATGGCGTCCAAGCTGGTTTCGTCCGGGACGTGGATTCAGACTGCCGCCGACTATCTTGCCGGATTCACTCAAGGGAATGGCAGTGGTCTGGCGACAACATGGACCGACCAAGTTCACTCACAAAAACCCTGCGACTTTTCCGCCGAGGACGACCATGGGCACGCGGCGCCACTGGCCGAGTTGGGACTGTTTTATCCTTATACAGTGGATGGACTGTCCGGTCGGGTGGCCTACGACACTGCTCGCGCTTCGCTCTACGGCGCCGCCGGATGTATGCCGGGTATGTTCAACAACCCTGCGATATTCACCAATCCTAGTCCAAAATGGGATATAGTCCCGAGAAGATAAGTCATACTGAGGAGACGAAACAATGAAACGACTGCTATCGGCCCCGCTTCTAATCCTAGCCTTCTGTGTGCCCTCTCGATCGCAGACACAGACGACGACTATCACTATCGTCGCTCCAGCTTCACTTGGGACGGTCACTCCCACTCCGACTCACTTCTATCAAAACACCGCGGCTCCGATTTCCTTCGCCAGCTCGACCAACGGATTCAACTCCTCCTGCACCGTGACCGTCGGCTCGACGGCGTTGCCAGTGACTTACAGCGCGACGACGCAGGCGTTGACGGGCAACCTCACGGCAGCAATGACCTCGGGAGCGGTTAACTCTACCGTGACTATTACTCTCACTTGTACAGTGACCCCCCTAACGATGCAAACTCCGGTCGTGCTCCCAAACGCAACCGTGGGACTCAGCTATTCCGTGTCGCTACAATCAGTGACTGGACTAACGGGGGGAGTCCCACCTTACAAATGGACAGTCAGTCTAGGCTCCTTGCCGCCCGGACTTACATTGTCATCGTCCGGCATCGTCGCGGGTGTTCCTTCTTCGAGCGGATCTTCCACTTTTGGATTCACTGTGACTGATTCGAGCGGCTTGGCGATGAACTTCAACCCGCGAGTGTTCGATTTTCTCTCCTTTCGCGCCGGGAACGCTCCCGCCCGATTGTCTAGTTGACATAGACAATGGGATGGTTGGCTGTGCGGCGTCGGGAGTGATGCAGGGAGACGGTATATTATCGGTTGTGGAGAGTTAGAACTGTAGTATAAAGGGACTGGAGATCGACGATGGCAGCGTTGCGACTCGATTGGGGCAACTGGCTGTACGGATTGATCGCTGGATTCGTGGGCGGTGGTGCGGGCTCGGTCATCACCGCGCTCGGTGCCATTGGAATTACTCCTAATTCCTACAACCTCAACACACAATTTGGCAATACCATGAGGCTGGCAGCATTCTCATTCCTCATCAACGGCTTCATAACCATGATGGCTTACCTACATCAGAATCCCCTGCCTGCTAAGGAACCCACCACAACAGTCGTAGAAACCACAGTCGGGCCAAGCAAGACTCCACAGACCACGACTACCATAGTCACGACCGGAGCTGGGGAGCAACCTAAGTGATATGGACTTCTCCAAACTGGCACAGTTCAGCGTCGGGTTGGCTGCATTCCTTGGTGGACTGTGGATAGTGTTGCTAATCATCCGGTCCATCAAGAACGGCAAGAACGGGCATCGCACAGGAGAGGAGCCAAGCAGCGGGCAGCAGCCTATTTCATTCTGGCGTATAGAGTTCCGCGAAGCCGTCAAAGAGGTACTTACTGAGAATGCCCCACAACGACACGAAGACTTGGAGAAGTTGATGGAGAAAGTAATCGAGCGGGAGTTCAGGAAACGTGATGAAAAATTGCGAGAGCTTATCCGTGAAGCGTTGTTGAGGAATCGTCAGAGATAAAAAGAGATGGACCACATCCTAGCCCTCACCGCCGTCGTCCTCCAAGCCCTCAGTCTTCTCGGCGGGCTGGTCTGGTATCTTCTGCGTGGAGCGAAAGGCTCTGGCACCTTTGAGTCGGAACTCCAGCATCTAAAGGAAGACGACGAGGAGTTGCGCGTGGCTATTGCGACTAATCGGAAGATGCAGGAGAATGACTACCGGGAGCTGCGGAATCTTTACGATCGGCTTCTTGAATTACAGAGGAGGGCACAATGAGCGTCGGCGGACCCCCAGGCATCACAGCCGAAGTGGAAGTCTTTTCGGTCAAGGACGACAAGGTTACATTCAAAATGAAAGATGAGGACGTGGCCTATTTCAAATCCAAAACTACTGGAGCTTTGGCTTTCTGGCCTAACAGCCCTCAGCCTCCTGTGGGCACTGGCAGCGAAGGCCCCAGCGACTCTTAGGATCTATCTAGGGGTTCAGCTTGGGACGTTCCTTGGCCTTGTTGGGGTCGGATTGTTCTACACTCGGCAGTCCGACCCCTACCGTGTCGCCTATGGTATCGCGACGCTCGCGGTCACCTATGCTTCATGGCGGCTGGTCCGTGCAGTCGGAGCCGAAATCGTCGCTCTCCTCCTCTCGGCCATGAGCGCCTGCTTCGCCTGTTCCGTCACCATGTCGACCATCCAGCACTGGACTCCCGACAACGCCATCCTGCTCGTCGCCGGGACGCTCACCATGTTCTTCGGCACCGCGCTTACCCTGCGGTGCCGATTCTCAAAGTACCGCTCCTCCCTCATCCCTCTAGCGGTCCTGTGGGTGACCTTGGCCGTCGCTCTATTCGGCTTCGCGGTCGAGGCTCATCGCTGGGACTCACTTTCCTACTGGCTGACCTATACTCTTGGTCTGGTCGTGTTCGGCTGGATTGGCTGGACGGGCTGGCGGCAGCGGCGTATGATTCGACCCAGGAGAATCGTATATGGCGACGATGGTATACGTAGTGACATACGACGGCAAGGCCCAGCAGGTGTTCTCCACGAAAGCGGACGCGGATAGTTACGTGATGAACGCTTCGCAAGGAGGCTCGTCCGGTGCGGGCGGGAATGACTACAACGTAGAACTGTTTCAGGTTTCAGCGTTGGGAGCGAACGGAGAAGTTCTCGCAGCTTGAAGGAGGATGGACATGGCCTACAAAATTAATCCGAGTGGTTTGATTCGGGACAAGACTTATCCCAGCGAAATCGCAGCGCAACGGCCTTTGCTTGCCACGCGCATCCATTGTGAAATTCCTTGGGAAGAGGAACGTGAGATGCGCGAAGGGACGATTCGAGGCGATAGGGGATTCGACGCCTATCCCAGTTCTGCTCCGCCATCGCCGGGTCCGCGTCATGGGGAAATCACGGAGAACCGCTGCGCCGAGTTCAATCGTGCATTACGTGCGGGGCCTGGCTTCAGAAACGAAGGCGACGAGTAGTCCCTCGTGCCTCGCTCCGCTCACTACGACGGTCACGGCGAGAAGGTCTATCGTTCCATGAAGAAGACCTATGGGGACACCGAGACGACGAAACGAGTCTTCTACGCGACGGAGAACAAGCGGAAGAACGAGAAGAAGAAATCCCACAAGCGTGGCTCCAAACGATGACCCATGCCGAACCCACTTCCCTATTCCTACCTTCCCTTCGTCCAAGCCCGACAGCAGCTTGCCAATCGTCTATTTGATTCCAGCAAACAATTCTGGTCCGACCTCGAACTCGGAAAGTATATAGTCGAAGCCCTGCGCACTTGGAATGCGCTGACCTCCTACTGGCGAGGAGACTTCACCTTCCAGTCCCAGCAAGGAGTGTCGTGGTACGACCTCACCGACCGCGTGGCTATGCCCAACACGTTGCGTCCTTACACTCTGACGGACGTGGACATCTACACGGCCATTCAGTATCACCTGCTAGAGCCTGCCGGATCCATCAATCCTTGGACCGGAGTGTCCTCCCAGTTCACTCCCGACGATCTCGTGAATGCTGTACAGAGACGCCGTGACGAACTTCTCAGTCTAGCAGGATGCACTATCACGCGACGTACCCTTGGGGCGGTGCTGGGTAGAATCCCTCTCCCCGACACAGTTATCGATGTACGACGTATGGCCTACCTTCCGGCGGTCGGCTCGCCTTCGACCATGTGGCCTGAAGACACTTGGGCGGAGCAGTCCTTCGCCACCTCCTACCTTCAGAACACTCCGGGGACTCCTCTCACCTATCTGATGTCCACCCAGCCGCCCATCTCGTTCGACACCGACCGTCCACCGGGATCGGCGGGAGTGTACGAACTCCTGACGGTCGAAGCTGGACAATCACTCGCTAGCATTCTCGTTGGTGCTGGCGGCACCATACCTTTCAGCTTTACCTTGCCCAATCAGAATCCCATTGGAGTGCCATGGATAGCAGCAGGAGCGTTCCCTCTTCCGCAAATCCTGAACAATGCAGTCTCGCCCGCGAGCATGGCCGCTGCGACCACATGGCTGATGCTGTACGGTGGCATTTCGTGGTCCCCGAACCAGTCTAGTCAAGCGACGATAGTGCAGCTCGTAGCTGGCAAGGGATACTTGGCCTTGGTCCTGCGTTGCGACGCAACTGCTCAGAATTTCTACTACATCGACCTCGACGCTTCCGGTATTGCTGGTGGAGTGGGTGGGATTGGCATTCCCACTCCGCTTAATTTGCAAAAGGTCGCAGGAGGAGTCCAGAGCCTCCTATCCCAATTCCCTGCGGTCACGCCACAGATCGGCGACATCTTCACGGCCCAAGTTTCGGGTGCTACCATCTCGGTGTTCCAAAACGGCGTATTTAGAGGCTCCTTCACCGACCCGTCCCCGATACCAGTCGGAAGCCCAGGGCTTCTCTTGGAATCCTCTGCGGCGTTGTCCACTCCCGGCGACTTGGCTTGGAAGGATTGGGTCGGGAGCGGAAACATAGGCTCATTTCTGTTCGTCCCCGACGATTGGATACACATCATAAAGTGGGGAGCACTGGCCGACCTGCTCGGCCGCGAGTCGAACGCCAAGGATGTCCTGCGCGCGACCTACTGCGAGCAACGATACAAAATGGGTATCGCTGCGCTGAAGGAATCCGCTGCGTTGCTGGCGATGCGAATAGGGAACGTGCCCTTACAAATCGACGCTGTGAAAGACGCCGACCACTATCAGACTAGCTGGCAGGCACTTGCGCAGGGGAAGCCATCGAATGTCTATCAGTCGGGACTTAACCTCCTAGCCCTCGCGGCTGCGCCCGACGCGGGACTGTACTCGCTGACTGCGACTGTCGTCGAGAACGCTCCCATCCCGGTCGCAGACAATGATCCTGTTGAAATCGCCCGCGACGACTACGACGCCATGCTCGACTACGCGCAGCATCTCGCGGCCTTCAAGCTCGGCGGGGCCGAGTTCCTTTCCACCATGCCCCTGCTCCAACACTTCTTCGGCGTGGCCCAGTCCTACAACGTGAAACTGTCCCAGCTCGGCGAGTACACTTCCATCCTCTACGGCCTGTCGAGCCACGAAGAGGCTCGCAATCCGCGGATGACCTTGGAGTCCGCGACATGAGCGACTACTCCAGGCCGAAGGAGGGGTTCCGCTTCAAGTTCGGCGGGATGAAGACCAACTCCGCGCCGGATTCCATGCCACCCGACAAGTATCCCATTGCAGTGAACATCCGGTCGTACTCGGACTCCTCCGTGCGGACCCGGCCAGGCACTACGAAACTATTCCAAGCTGGTCCCGCGAGCGCCTACTTTACCGACGTTCGCGCCTATGCGACGCTCGGGACCGACGATCAACCTCGACTGCTGGGGTTCAACCTCGACAATTCCGTGTGGATTGACGCCGGGCTGGGCACGCAGGTTGGCTCGCTCGCTGGTGGCTCGCCCATCGCCATTCAAGGCGCGTCCCTCATTCCGTTCCGCCCGAACCAGTCCCCCAACCCGTACATGTACATCGCCAACGGGAGCGACTATCAAAAGTTCTCGGCGCCGACACTCGCGGGGGTGGTGACGCAACAGAAGGTCGGGATTGCCGAGCCGCAGGTCGCACCAGACATGCTGATGAGTAGTGCGAATAGAACCTTCACCGATAGCGGCGGCGGGAGTTTCTGGACCAATGTGGCTACTGCGGGAGCCAGCGCAGCAGGGAATCGAATCACCGACACTGTGGGGCCAGTCCTCCCGGATCCTGCCATCATCAATCCCTTCACAGTGTCCATCGGAGTCACCGCAGCCGCGCAGTACCAGAGGATGCTCCCACTCAGTATCAACGGAGTCCAGAACTCGGCCTTCGTGCTGGACGTGTTCGCGGGATTCACTTCCACTCTGAGCATCTCCAGCATCTTCTACTTCTCGGGCGTGACCGGACGCTGCATCATCGTGCCTAGTGTTCTCCAAGCACAGTCGGGCGCGGGAGGCGAGACTTCCATCTACCTTACCTCTCTCCTATTCGCTCTGCGTCGCGGGGCGCTCATCAAGGTCGGGACCGAAACCTGCTACGTCTGGAGCGTCACCGAGGGGCCGGACGGAACCGTCTCTATCGAAACTTCCACCACGTTGGCGCACAGCGTGGCGGATAGCATCACGGCTATCCCCGCCGTGCAAATCTTCACTACGACACTCCCTATAGCTGGGCAGGCTATCTCCGCGACATCCGCCACCTACGTCGTCACGGTAGGGATTGGGACACAGACCGCCACGCTCAATCCCGCCTCCCCTGGGGCGCTCAATCCATTCGGGTTTCCGTCCGCGCAGCCGGACGACTATTTCTACATCGGAATCAAGGTAGACAACCTCGCCAACCTTAATGAGATGAAAATTCTCTTCGATGTCGGGGACGGCACCTTCACGCGGGACTTCTTCTACGTCACCTTCCGTCCAAGCGACATCACTGCGGCCATCGCCAACTCTGTGACGCAAATCGCCTCGGCGCAGACCGTAGACCAACGAGCTACCATCGACGATGAGTCTTCCATTGGCAAGGGGAACTCCGTCCAGACTTCCTCCAGCCAGCAACTCACTCCCGGCAATAACACTTGGATTCAACTCATCTTCCCTTTGACCAACTTGACCCGAGTGGGCGGTGACCTCACCAAGAACCTCCAGAACGCCACGAAGATGCAAATCCTGTGGAACGCTTCCGGGACTATCAACGTCGCCACCGGGTCGTTCGGCGTATCGGGCGGGAGCGCACCGGACGTGGGCGATGTCGGAGCGCCGTATCGTTATCGAGTGCGTCCGCGATCGAGCGTGACGGGAGCGGTCGGGAACCCTTCGCCAGCCACGCGGTATGGAATCAGTCCGCGTCGTCAGGCTGTGCTGGTCATCCTCCCAAGCGGAGCATACGACCCTCAGATAGACACTTGGGACATCGAACGGTATGGAGGGTCGGTAACGGAGTGGAGACGCATTGCCTCGATGCCTCTGGTTTCCCAGTTCATCGACATCTTCAGCGACGACGCTGCTGGCGCAGGCGAGGCCCTCGACTTCGACAATCACGAACCGTGGCCAACTATCGACGTTCCACTGAACGCGACTGCGACGCAAGTCACCGGGACTGTTGCGCTCGTGACTATCCCTTCGCCGACCAACGTGCTTCGCTATCTCCCCGGCAACCTCGTGCAAATAGCACTCGGCAACGTCTACACCTTGCGCAAGCGGCCCGTGCTGGTCGGAGGCACGACCTACCTGTTTGAGTTCGAGGAGAATGCCAATTCGCCCACCGTCCCTGCGGTCTTCTCCATCTACGAACCACTTACCGCCAGACAGTTCCTTCCCTATATGTGGGGACCGGACGTGAACGGAACGGTCTTCGCGGTCGGGGATCCACTTCGTCCGGGTACGCTCTACTTCGCCAAGAATAATCAGCCAGACTCGGCACCCGATTCGTACAACATCGAAATCTCCCCGCCGACTGAACCCTTGCTCGGTGGCGAAGTCGTGGATGGATTGTCCTTCGTCGGCTCGACCGAACGCTGGTGGGCCTTGTACCCACAGCCGGACAACCCTCTGCAACGATACAACTTCGTCCAGCAGCCCATCACCCGCGGGCTGGGCGCTCCGTTTGGGCACTGCAATGACGGCAAGGAAGTGTTCTTCTGGGGGAAGGACGGTATCTACGGGACCAGTCGTGGCTCGCTCACGGACGCCGACCTCTTCAATCTCTTCCCACACGAGGGCATTCCTGGACAAGATGTGACTTACAACGGCGTGACCATCCACGCGCCGGCCTATCAGAATGCTCCGACGTTCCGGCTGGCACACTCAAACGGCTGGCTGTACGCTACGTATCAGGACAGCGCGTTCGTGTTCCGCGTTCTGGTGTGCAACCTCCGCACGGGCGCGTGGAGCGTGGACCTTTATCCCTTCCAAGTGTCGGCGGTCTATCACGTTGAGCAACAGAAGGAAAGTTCTAGTGCGTCCAACGCGGTAACAGTTCTCGCTGGACGAACGGTCGGTGCTCCGAATCGCGGAGCAATCTACCAACAGAACGACTTGTTCAACGACGACGGCACGAATGGAGTAGGCAATCCCATCGCCTGTTCCCTCGCGACGTTCGAGTTCGACGGCGGCGACGTGCGCGCGGGCGAGCAGTGGGGTGACCTCTACCTCGACTCTCTCCCTGCGGCGAAGGGTTCCCCTCTGACTATGACACCAATGAATCTTGGTGTGTCTATCAGCGTGACGCAGACTATCCCACAGAGACTCGTGCGTGTCCAGCAACCTGTCTCGCTCGTCGGCGGGGTGTTGTCGAACTTCCTCGGCACCTTCTACCAGTGGGCCGACGACTTTTCCCAGCAGTCTGTCCCGACCACACTTTACGTATGGCAGCCCGCGCTCATCCCCAAACCCGAGAACATCATCGACCGCCAGATGGACTGGGACGATGCTGGGATTGAGGGAGCGAAGTGGATTCAGGGATTTATCTTGCACGCCGACACCTTCGCGGCGGCTAAGGGAATAATCGTGCGGGATGCAGATGCACTTGCAGCGCACGCTTTCACTCCCGTCGTCAACCACAACGGGGAGAAAGAAATCGCCTACTCCTTCAACCAGCCGTTCATCGCGCACATGGTCCGGTTGGAGCCACAGCCCGACGGACTCCCGATGCGTATCTGGAAAGTCCGCTGGATCGCGGAGGAGACTCCCGAGTCGGCCGAGACGTGGACGACCCAGCCCACTTCGCACGGGATGCAAGGATTCATGTACGTCCGGCAGGTGTCTATCACGTACTCGTCCACGACGCCTGTGACGCTCACGATTGGAGTGTTTGACGGCACCGCGCCTGCTCCGATCATCATGCCATCCACAGGAGGACTGGTGAAGAAGCTGGTTTTCGTCCCGACCTTCAACAAAGGGCAGCTCTACACGTACTCGATGACTTCCACCGCGCCATTCGCAGTACACCAAGACAAGTGCGAAGTCCTCGTGGGTGCGTGGGGTCGACAGGACGGATACACGAACAAGCCTCTGGTTGGAGAAAGGTCGGGCGACGAAGCCAAGATATGAGCCAGCAACGATGGTTCCCCTCAGTTGACCAGTTGAAAGATCCCGCCGCGACCGAGCGAGCGTTCCGCCAGCTCCTCACCCAACACTACAACCTGCAAGATAGCGTGGCGTCGATGCGCGAGGAGATGTCCAAGCCCATAACAACTAAGTCGTCAGGGCCACCTCCGGGCTCGGGGCCGACTGACACGCAGATTCTAGGATTGCGAGTCGCGCCCGTGGACGTTCAGACACTCGCAGACGGAGCCATTCTCAAGTGGGACAAGAAGAGTGGTAATTTCCACTTCGTATAGAGCCAAAAAGGGGGTATAGTCCAGTCATGTTGCGAGACTTCAAGAAGCCCCTCGCGTGGGTGCTGCTCTGCTTGATCCTGAGCGGCTCCTACCTCGTCGCGACTCGGCATCGGGTCCAGTCGCAATCAACCGCCAACTCTCCGTCTCCTTCCATCCCG
>Ga0210399_10000102_pt1 | contig 63564 bp, 47 predicted proteins | sample IncBWC14MmetaG_FD_150865 | JGI IMG/M metagenome (GOLD analysis project Ga0210399, IMG submission 150865) | Forest soil microbial communities from Barre Woods Harvard Forest LTER site, Petersham, Massachusetts, United States - Inc-BW-C-14-M | ecosystem: Environmental > Terrestrial > Soil >...
AGGCCGCTGGTCCCGCCCTTCATGGTAACCAGCCACTCGCGGCAGCGAACCCCGCTCACCGTTTTCTTGTCGCCCTTCTGCAGGACGCCGCGCTTGATCATGGTTGCAATCTGCGGCATCAGGCCGTTGTCGTTCCCCTGGGCGAGCGCTCCGCAATACCAGCTTGCCGGGCGGTCTCCCCTCGCAAGAAATCGGGCTTTCGACCAGGAGCCGTCGCTCTGCCGGTCATACTCTTCCGTTGCTACGTGCACCTCGTCGCGGCTCATCTCGTTCGTGTCGGAACCGGTCTTGTAGACACGCCAGCGATAGTGCAGCAGGTTGCGATTGCAGTCGACTTCCCAGAGCATCTCGTTATGTTGATCTCGGGGAGTCGCTGCGAAAGCCACTCGGAAGGTGTGCACCTGCTTCATCGCCTCCAGCGTTTTCTGGAATTCTTTTTCTCCGCTGCCCGCGGTCAAATAGCTCGCCGCCCAGGCCACAATGGCCACACCCACGGCCAGACGCACCACGATCCAGACCCAGTACCGTTCGCCCGACATAGACACCTCTCCCGAGTAAGCTCTCTGCCAAAGGTTAATCGGCCCGCGGATGAGGAGAAAGTTACCGATGTACCGGGTCGAACGCCCGGTTTTGGCGGTGAATTGCGGGCTTGAAAAGGTTTTTCTGGAGCAGAAAATCCCACGGGCTGCGGCAACTTCCAACAAACTTGTCATCCTGAGCGGCGTCTTTTGCCGCGAAGGATCCATGCAACTGGCCGCGGCAAGGTGCTGACCGCGAATTGCATAGATCCTTCGCTTCGCTCAGGAGGACAAGACTGTGGGTCTCTTACGTCACCACGACGCCCGCGTACCCAACGACCCGATTGCGGTCGCCGGAAATATCCCCCGAGGTCGCATACTTCACCAGTTCCGCCGATTTCGCTCCCAGTTGCCGCGCTGCAGTCAGCATCGCCACCGCCGGACCGAAGCCGCACATGCTAATGTCCTGCTGCGTCACCACGTCGAAAAGGCCGCGAGGATCCAGCGTCAGAATTCGCTCGATCGCCCGATGATCTTTGACGCGGGTGACCGCGTCGGATTCGTAATGATTCATGTCGCTGGAAGCGACGATCAGTACCGGATCTTTCTGTGCCGCGATGACGTCGGCCAGGGCTGTGCCGAGCTGTTCCAGCACCTCGAATTGCCTTGTGCCCAGAGCGATGGGCACGAACCTCAGCTCCGGCTGCCGCAGAAGCAGGAACGGAAGCTCCACTTCAGCCGCATGTTCGCCGCGGTGCGCTGAAGAATCTTCCTGCAATGCTGGGAACCGCGTCTTCAAAGCTCCGGCGAGTTCGGCGTCGATGGGAACGTCCCCCAGCGGCGTCTGCCATGCGCTTTTGCTCATCATGGCAAGCGCGTGGCCAATGCCAGTGTGGTTCGGACATAGCACAATGCAGCGCCGCGGCACCTCCACCCGCGCAAAGACCGCGCCCGCCACATGCCCGGAATATACGTACCCGGCATGCGGTGCGATGCAGCCCACGGCTCGCAGCGGAGTCTGGTTGATGAACCTCCCCTGAGCTTGTGAAAGGTAGCCGCGCGCCTCGGTGCGCAGGTCGTCAGGATCGTCAGGATAAAAACGTCCCGCGACTGCGGGATGACGCAGGATGGTGGTTGCCATGGCCCCTCCTCGCCCATCGGGACCAACAGATAATGCTATGACTCGGTCCGTGCTTTGCGCAAGGCGCGGAACAAGGCCGCGCTTTCTTCCAGGCTGAGCGTCTCGGCGCGTGCGGTCGGTTTGACTTTCGCTTCGGCCAGAGCGCGCTTCAACTCTGGTCCCTTGTACTTTGCCTTCAGATTATTCCAGAGCGTCTTGCGTTTTTGCCCGAACGAGAGGCGCAGAAAATCGATGAAGCCGTCACCCGCCACGCCTAATTTTTCCTGCTGCGGATCGATGGTCAACCGCAGCACCGTCGAGTGCACTTTCGGCGGAGGCACAAACGCTCCCGGTGGCAGCGAGAACAGCTTCTCCACGCGGGCGTACAACTGGGCCGTGGCCGAGAGCATCCCGTAATCGCGGCCGCCCGGTTCTGCTGCGATGCGGTCGGCAACCTCGCGCTGCACCATGATCACGATGCTGTCGAAGTACTTCGAAAACTCAAACAGCCGCAGCAGAATGTCGGAGGTTATGTAATAAGGAAGATTGCCCACGACTTTCACCGGCTCCGGTTTCAGGTCGATGCCGGGACGGCTGAGTCCAGGTTTCGGTCCGAACAGGGAATCGAAGTCGATGGCGAGAACGTCAGCCTCGATGATTTCCACGTTGCGTGCCATGCCAAACTTCAGCCGCAGCTGCGCCGCCATTACGCGATCGAGTTCCACCGCGATCAGCCGCCGCGCCCGCCTCGCCAGCAACCCTGTCATAATGCCACGCCCCGGGCCGATCTCCAGCACGGTGCTCTGCGACACGTCGCCCAAGGCGTCGACTACGCGCGACGCGAGGTCTTCACTGGCCAGAAAATGTTGTCCCATTTTAGGCTTGGTTTGCGGACGGCGCGTCGAAGCGACCTTTGGCACGTTGACCCTCACTGCCTCGGGAAGTAGACTTTGAAGTCGGTCCTTGCTCCGGCTGCTGGACCCTCTGGGCCCCGAGACACATTCATAATAGCGTGCGCCGCCAAAAACGTGCGCTTCTGCCGCTCCGATGGAGGTACCGCACTGATGAATATCGTATTCGCCGCTTCGGAAGGCGTTCCATTTTCCAAGACTGGCGGGCTGGCCGACGTGGTCGGCGCCCTTCCGCGTTGCCTGGCTGCTCTGGGTCATCACGTCAGCGTCTACCTGCCGCGCTATCGTCAGACCAAGCTCACCGAGCCCACCACAGTGGTTCGCAGCGTCACCGTCCCCTTCGACGACCAGTACCGTTTTGCCTCGGTGGTGAGCGGAGGCAGTCAGAACGGAGTGCGCTTTTATTTTGTCGAGTATCCTCCCTACTTCGACCGCGATGCCCTCTACGGCACGCCGGCCGGGGACTATCCCGACAACGCCGAGCGCTTCGCCTTGTTCTCCCGCACCGTGCTGGAAGCTTCGAAGATTCTGGGAGTGCCCGACATTTTTCACTGTCACGACTGGCAGTCGGCGCTGGTGCCGGTCCTGCTGCGCACGATTTATGCCGAAGACCCCGCCTTCCGCGACGTAGGCACGGTGTTCACCATCCACAACATGGGCTACCAGGGATTGTTTCCGCCCGACACTCTTCCTCTGCTGATGCTGCCCTGGGATTTGTTCACCATGTCGAAGATGGAGTTCTTCGGCCAGGTGAACTTCCTGAAAGGCGCGCTGACCTATTCCGACTTCGTCACCACAGTGAGCAAGAAATACAGCCAGGAGATTCAAACCGCGGAATACGGATTCGGCCTGGAAGGCGTCCTGCGCGACCGCGCGGCCACTGTCACTGGAATTCTCAACGGAGTCGATTACGACGAGTGGAGTCCGCAGACCGACAAGTTCACCGCGGGAAAATTTTCGCCGCAGGATCTCTCCAACAAGGCGAAATGCAAAGAAGACTTGCTGGCAGCTTTCGGAGTCAAGAGCGCCGACCCGAAACTGCCGGTGATCGGAATCGTCTCCCGCTTCGCCGCCCAGAAAGGTTTTGACCTGATCTCGCAGATCGCCGACCGCCTGGCACGCGAAGAAATGATCATCGTCGCCCTCGGCGCCGGGGACAAGACTTACGAAGAGATGTTCCTCCGCCTCAACAAACAATTCCCCAATAAGATCGCGGTCAAAGTTGCTTACGACAACGCAATCGCGCACAAGATCGAGGCCGGGGCCGACATGTTCCTCATGCCCTCGCGCTATGAGCCCTGCGGCCTGAACCAGATTTACAGCTTGAAATACGGCACCGTGCCCATCGTCCGCGCCACCGGCGGCCTCGACGACACCATCGAGCCCTGGGACGCCCGCACCGGGAAGGGAACCGGCTTCAAGTTCACCGAATACAACGGCGAATCGCTGTTGCTCACCATCAAGCAGGCGCTGACCGCGTTCCGCGACCAGACCTCGTGGCAAGTGCTCATGCGCAACGGCATGGGCAAGGATTTCTCCTGGAACGCGTCGGCGCGGGAGTACGGCAAAATCTACGAGAAGGTTAAGCAGATGCGGGGAACAACGTCGGCTGCGGCGGAAAAAGTGTTGGTGTAGTTACGGCTGTCTCTGCAGATCAAACACCGCAATCGTCTCGCCGACTTCGCTCTTGAGAACAACGTGAATCGACTTACCGCCGGGCGCAACGGAGATTTGCTTAATCGAAACGACTTTCCCATTTCGCTTTGAAGTTAGTTCCACCGTGTCCGGGCTCAATAGCTTCGCCGAGACCGTCGTTCTGCCAGGGTCGTCCTCGACCGGATAATCCTTTCCATCGAACTTTGCGTAGAACCTTTCACCCAGGGGAGTCTCGGCGCTAAAGCCATCTGCCGTGCACTTGTATTGAGTGATGGAACCGTTTCTGGAACGATGGGTTTCGTCAGCGCGCCAGGAACCGGAAATTGCGTGAGAGCCTGCGGGCCCTTTGGCGATTCGTCGATAGCGAGTCTCAATCGTGACGGTCGCTGCTTCGGTCGTGTCTTTGATCAATTGGGCCAGAGTACTTCCGTGCGGGGAAACCGCATCGACTTCTGTGAACATCGTCTTCCCGGCCTTCTTCGCGATGAATACAACTGTGTGGGCATCCACTGTTTGAACATTCACCGTGTCCCAGTAATCCGACTCGGCAACTTTGTGGTCCTCTCCGTCGGCCTTGATTTCCATGTTCGGCAAGCAACCTGAGCAGCGAAACGTTCCTTTGGCGAGGAAATAAATTGAGGGCTCTTGTGCAGGCTGCGCAGTAAACAGCCAGGTTCCATCGAACACACTTTGGCTAAATGCGACTCCAGGTGACAGAAGCAGAAAAAAGATGATGAGCTTCTTCATAGGCCGGCCTCAAGAACGTGAGAACACATCTTATCGACAGAATCCGGTCGCCAGAATCCGGGACTCGGAGTCTAACTTGACGTTCGTTTACCGAAGGCCAACCACGCGTATCCCAAGGTAAGGCCGAGCGAGCCGTAGACTGCCGCGTTCATGGGAGCGAGCAGGAAAAGAATCGTCGCGAGCGGGGGATCGAACGCCCTCTTCAAGAAATACATCGGGCACACCGAAAACATGAGTTGGGGATCGAGATTCCAGCGGCGCGGAGCCAGATACGCGACCAGCGCCACGAAATAGAAAACGGCCGCGAAGCCGCCGAGCAGTTTGAGGGGCGTTGAAAACAAGCGCTCATCGTCGCGATCTTTCTTGCACACTCGCGCAATCCATGAACGGGGTAACACGGCAACCGCCACGCTGAAAACCCCCACCAATGCCAGCGCAACCACAAATATGACCCATTCGCTCTGAACCGGCAGCTCTGCGCCCTGCAGCATTACGTATGGAGCGCCGGTCAAAAGCGAGAGCGAACCGCAAACGAAGAACACGATGCGAGATGTGATCCTGATCGCTCGTCCGGCCATGCGGCGGATTCTAACAGCCGTCTGCCGTCGAGCGCAGAGGCTTCCTTGGCTGGCGATGGACCGGCGCTTCGGCTGCTAAAATTCCCTCAGCATGGCTGCCGCCCAACAGCCCGGCTTCACCCGCACCATCTTCCACGTCGATATGGACGCCTTCTTCGTGTCCGTGGAAGAGCTTTTCGATCCCACGTTGAAGGGCAAGGCGGTAGTGGTCGGCGGCCAGCGCGACGAGCGCGGCGTCGTTTCCGCCGCTTCCTACGCTGCGCGAAAGTTCGGAGTCCACTCCGCTATGCCGCTGCGCACTGCGGCCAAGATGTGTCCGCACGCGATTTTCGTCAATGGACATCCCGAGCGCTACCGCGAGTGTTCCGAGAAAGTTCACAAAGTTCTCGGTACATTTTCGCCGCAAGTGGAAATGGCTTCTATCGACGAAGCCTACCTCGACATGACCGGTACCGAACGCCTGCACGGTCCTCCGCTCAAAGCCGCTCACACCCTGCATCAACGCATGAAAGCCGACACCGGTCTGAACTGCTCCATCGGGATGGGGACCTCCCGTCTGATCGCCAAGGTTTCCTCGGCGCAGGCCAAGCCCAACGGCGTGCTCTGGATCGTTCCCGGCGAAGAGGCCAAGTTCCTCGCGCCGCTCGACGTGCGCGAAATTCCCGGCGTCGGCAAAGTCATGGAGACTCATCTGCACGCGCTCGGCATCAAGAAAGTCGGAGACCTGGCCGGCCTTGAAGAATCCGAACTCGCTGATCGCTTCGGAAAATGGGGACTCGCTCTGGCCGGCAAAGCTCGCGGCGAAGATGCCGGCGGCTGGTTCGATACCGAAGTCGGAGCCGACGTCGGGGCCAAGTCCATCAGCCACGAGCATACTTACAACGAAGACACGGCCGACGTCAGCCAGCTTGAAGCCACGCTGATGCGGCTTTCAGAAATGGTGGCTCGCCGCCTGCGCGAGTCGCAGTATCACGCGCGGACTATCCAACTCAAACTGCGCTACAAAGATTTCACCACCATCACCCGCGCGCACTCCCTGCCGTCGCCGACCCAGCTCGACACGGAAATCTTCGAGCAGGCGCGCGCTCTCTTCCGCAAGAATTGGAAGAAAGGCATGCAGATTCGTTTGCTGGGCGTGCAGGCCTCGTCCTTCACGTCTCAGCCTGATCAGATCGACCTGCTTGAAGGCAACAAACAGCAGCGCTGGAAAGATGCGATGGCCGCGGCCGACCGCTTGCGCGACAAATTCGGCGAGTCCAGCGTCGGCCTGGCAACCGGGATGCGCGGAGGGTTTCGCGAGCGCATTCACGAGAATCCGGCGAGCCTGCCGGGGAAGAGAAAGCATTAGGTGCCTGTGAAAACCGAACCATGAAGCACGAAGGACACGAAGGATCACGAAGGAAAACCACAATGAAGTCCTTCGTGTGACTTCGTCGTGAAGATCTTCGAGGTAGTACCAACGCAGCCGCGCAGTTGACCCCGATCCCCGCCCCGCACTAAGATTCCCGTTCGCCCAGAAGTCTTCGGAGCCGACATTCAGGAGCCCACATGCGCAAACTCGTCGCCATGCTGTCGTTCGTCTTCGCCCTCGCGTTCCTGCAAACCACCGCGGCCCAGTCCGATCCCCCGCTCCTGCTACGCTTTCCCACCGTCAGCAAAAGCCAGATCGTTTTCAACTACGCGAACGATCTCTGGATCGTCAGCCGCGATGGCGGCGACGCCCACCGCCTGACATCCGGCGTCGGGATCGAAGCTCTTCCGCGCTTCTCCCCCGACGGTTCGATGATCGCCTTTACCGGCGAGTACGACGGCAACCGCGATGTCTTTGTGGTTCCAGCCATCGGCGGTGTGCCCCGCCGCCTGACCTATCACCCCGCTGAAGAATACGTCGCCGGCTGGACGCCCGACGGCAAGAAAATCCTGTTCAACTCCTGGGCCAACAGCTTCATGCACTTCGAGGATCAGCTCTACACTGTTCCCGTCGAGGGCGGGTTGCCTACTCAACTGCCTCTCCCCATCGCCGAGGACGCATCCTTCTCTCCCGATGGCACGCACATTGCCTACGTTCCGCATCCCAAGTGGCAGGAAGCCTGGAAGCGCTACCACGGCGGCCAGACCACGCCCATCTGGATCGCCGATCTCAAAGACTCGAGTATCGTTAAGATTCCTCGCGAGAATTCCAACGATCACCTTCCCATGTGGGTTGGCGACACGATTTATTTTCTTTCTGACCGCAACGGTCCCGTCAGCCTGTTCGCCTACGACACGAAGACCAAACAGGTTGCCGAAGCTCTCCACAGCGATGGACTCGATTTCAAGACGGCATCGGCTGGCCCCGACGCCATCGTGATCGAGCAATTTGGAGCCATCAAGCTCTACGACCTTAATACCCATCAGGCGAAGAACATAACAATCCATGTGACTGGTGACATCGAGGCAGTGCGCCCGCACTTCGCCAAGGTCGATCCCAAGCGCATTCAGAATTTCGGCATTTCCCCCACCGGCGCGCGCGCCGTGTTCGAAGCCTGGGGAGAGATTTTCACCGTTCCCACCGACAAGGGAGACATTCGCAACATAACACGCAGTCCCGCCGCGGCCGACCGCGATCCGGCATGGTCGCCCGACGGCAAGTCCATCGCGTATTTCACCGATGAATCCGGGGAATACGAACTGGCCATCCACGATCAGAACGGTTTGGGCACGGTGCGCCACATCAACCTGGGTAACCCGCCGTCGTTTTTCTACTCGCCGACGTGGTCGCCTGACAGCAAGAAGATCGCCTATACCGACAAGCGCCTGCAGTTGTGGTACATCGATCTCGACAATCCAGCGCCCAAACTGATTGACACGGATTATTTTGGAGGATTCGGACCCACGCAGCTCAGCCAGACCTGGTCGCCCGACAACAAGTGGATTGCCTACACCAGACAGCTGCCCAGCGGCCAGCACGCCGTGTTCGTCTACTCGCTCGATCAGGCCAAGACTTTCCAGGTCACCGACGGGATGAGCGACGCCCTCAATCCGACCTTCGATAAGAACGGCAAATATCTCTACTTCACCGCTTCGACCAATGTCGCCCTCACCACCGCTAACCTCGACATGACCAGCGACGAGCACCGCGTTTCGCGCAGCGTCTACATCGCGGTCCTGAGCAAGGATGAGAAGTCGCCCCTCGCCCCCGAAAGCGACGAGGAGAATAAACCGAAGGACGAGAAGAGGGCCGATCAGGATAAAGATAGAGACAAAGACAAAGCTGCCGACCAGGCCAATGACAAAGCCAAGGCAAAAGACAAGAGCAAAGCGGCAGACAAGTCGGCCGCCGACAAAGGCAAAGACAAGGACAAAGATAAAGACGCGAAGAAGGACGAGTCCGTCGTCGTGAAGGTCGATATCGACGGCATCGGCCAGCGTATTCTCTCGCTGCCTATTCCCGCCAAGAACTACCTCAACATGCTTCCCGGCAAGTCGGGCATTCTGTTCCTTTCCGAAGGCCCCATGGTCTTTGCGACTGACGACGATAACCCTAACGTCAGCCAGACCATCCAAAAATTCGACCTGAGCAAGCGCAAGGTCGACAAGGTCATCGAGGATGTGAACGACTTCGCGGTTTCCTTCGACGGCGAAAAGATTCTCTATCGCAAAGCAGACGCCTGGGCGACCATGTCGCCCGACGATGGCCCCGCCGGCGGAGCCCCGCCCAAGCCCGGCCTCGGTCCGCTCAAGCTCGATGGCTGGGAAGTCTACGTCGAGCCCCGCGCAATGTGGAAGCAGATCTACAACGAGACCTGGCGCATCGAGCGCGACTTCTTCTACGACCCGCACTATCACGGCCTCGATCTCGACAAGGCCAAGAAGAAATACGCGCCTTATCTGGAGGGCATCGCCTCCCGCGACGAACTCACCTATTTATTCCAGGAGTGCCTTGGCGAAATTACGGTTGGACACATGTTCGTGGGCGGCGGCGAAGGACCCGAGCCGAAGAAGCTGAAAGGCGGCCTGCTCGGCGCCGACTACAGCCTGGAGAACGGCCGCTATCGTTTTGCCAAAGTCTTCAACGGAGAGAACTGGAATCCCGGCAACGAAGCCCCGCTGACTCAACCCGGCGTCAACGTGAAAGCGGGGGACTATCTTCTGTCTGTGAACGGGCGCGATCTGCACGCCTCCGACAACGTCTACAGCTTTTTCGAAGAGACCGCCGGAAAGCAGGTCGTGCTCAAAGTCGCCGCAAATCCCGATGCGAAAGATTCCCGCGACGTCACCGTCGTTCCCGTCGAGAGCGAAGAAAATCTGCGCCATCTCGCCTGGATCGAGAGCAATCGCCGCCGCGTCGACCAGGCCACCGGAGGGCGCGTGGCCTACGTGCACGTGCCCAATACCGGCGGTGGCGGATATACCAGCTTTAATCGCTACTACTTTTCGCAAGTCGGCAAAGAAGGCGCCATCATCGACGAACGCTTCAACGAAGGCGGCCAACTCGCCGACTACATCATCGATTATCTGCGCCGTCCGATGCTGAGCAAGGTGGTCACTCGTGAAGGTCACGACTGGTCAAGCCCGTCGGAAGCCATCTACGGACCCAAGGTCATGCTCATCAACGAAATGTCCGGTTCCGGCGGCGACGCCTTGCCGTGGTATTTCCGCAAGACCGGCATCGGGCCGCTCATCGGCAAAAAGACCTGGGGCGGACTGGTCGGAATCGGCGGCTATCCTGAGTTGATCGACGGAGGCCGTGTCACCGCGCCCCGCGCTGCTATCTATGGGCTCAACGGCGAGTGGGAAGTTGAGAACCACGGCGTCGCGCCCGACGTCGAAGTTGATCTGGAGCCCGCGGCGTGGCGCGCGGGCCACGACGCTCAACTCGAAAAAGCCATCGAGGTCGTCATGCAGCAGTTGAAAGAACATCCGCTGCCCGAGATCAAGCGTCCACCGTACCCGAACTATCACGAGCACGACGATCTGGGCGCGAAGTAGGCCGAAGTTCCCAATTCGCGACAGTTGAGAGAAGCTCTGCGAGTAGCGGAATCCCGCCACCTCGGCCCGCGCGGATTACTTTCGTGACCCCCGCGGTCCTGACCTTTAGTTTGCAACAAACGCCGCGATTTCGGGTTTTAATAAATACGCCCAAAGTGGTGCCGGGCACACGGGGAGATGTTGCCGTTCCCCTGTACAAGGAGAAATGACTATGTCTCTTCGTTCCAAGATTCGCATGATGCTCGTTGCGGCTGTCATCATGCTGCCAATGCTTACCCTGCCTGTCGCGCAGGCGCAAATCGGCGTGGCTCTCTCGATCAACATTGCTCCTCCGGCTTTGCCGGTGTATGAGCAGCCTCCGCTGCCGGCGCCGGGGTACATGTGGACTCCCGGCTACTGGTCCTACGGGGAAGCGGGCTACTTCTGGGTTCCGGGCGTGTGGGCACAACCTCCCAGCGCCGGTCTTCTGTGGACGCCTGGCTACTGGGGTTATGAAGGCGGAGCGTACGGCTGGCACCGCGGCTACTGGGGCCCGCATGTTGGGTTCTACGGTGGCGTGAACTACGGCTTCGGATTCGGCGGCGTCGGCTTCGCCGGCGGCGAGTGGCGCGGTGGAGTGTTCGCCTACAACAGCGCAGTGGCGAACTTTGGCAGCGTCCACGTCACCAATGTGTACGAGAACCGCACCATCGTCGAGCAGACCACGATCGTCAACGTCAACCATGTAAGCTTCAATGGTGGCGAGGGCATTTCGGTGCATGCCTCGGCGGTGGAGATGCAGGCGGCCAATGAGCGCCACTTCGAGCCAACTCCCAACCAGGTGCAGCATGAAACCTTTGCCTCACAGGACCGCGCGCAACTGGCGTCGGTGAATCAGGGTCGTCCCGCAACCATGGCGGCCGCGAACGTAAACGAATATCACTCGGTGGCGCAGCAGCACGCGCAGTCGCAGCCCATCTCGGCCTCCGATCGCTCGGTTGGACGCAACTACAATCCCAACACTCGTGAAGCCAATCAGGACCAGCGCATTGCCAACGGCCTGCGCAGCGGTCAGATGACGTCCGGCGAGGCGGCCCGCGCCGAGCGCACGCAGTCCAACATTGACCAGCAAGTGCACAACGATCGCGAAGCGAACGGTGGCAAGCTCACCGGTGCGGAGCGTCAACAGATCAACGGCGAGCAGAATCAAGCCAGCCGTCAGATCTACGACGAAAAGCACAACGGGAATACCGTGAAGCCGAACGAAGTCGACGACCGCGAAGCCAACCAGCAGCAGCGCACCGCCAATGGCCTGCGCAGCGGCCAGATGACTTCCGGCGAAGCCGCCCGCACCAACGAGAACCAGGCTAACGTGGCTCAGCAGGTGCACAACGAGCGCACCGCCAACGGCGGCGCCTTGACCAAGCAGGAGAAAAAGCAGGCCAACAAGGAAGAGAACAAAAACAGCAAGCAGATCTACAACGAGAAGCACAACAACAACAAGACGAAACCTGCCAAGGAGCGCGATCGTTAAACCAAGGCAAGAGGGTAAGACTGAACGGCCGCCATTGCAGGCGGCCGTTCTTTTTTTTGCGTCACCCATCCGCAGCAGCTACTGAGGATTGGCAGAGCGCGCCGATGATGCCAGCAGCGATCGCATTCCCGGCTTGTATCCGTAGAAGTCGCCGATCATGTGGAGATGGTCGATGATCTCTTCGTCGTAGCGTTGCTTGAGCGCCGGAGTCATAATGTTATGCTCGGCATTGGGATCGGCGGTGAGATCGAACAGGTAACTTTGCGCCGGCGAATCGTAGGTCGTATACAAATAGCGCCCGTCAGCCGTCAGAATTCCATAGACCGCGCGCGAATCCGACGCCAGCAGAAGATCCTGACGTGGGTACGATTTCAGTTCCTCTCTCGTCTCAGCCAACAGAGGGCGGCCGTAGAGCGGGTTCTGCACAATGGGCCCGTGCCCCAGCAGGTAATAGAGTGTCGGCGTAATGTCCGTCAAGGTCGAAAGGCGAGTGTCATCGTACACCAGGCGTTCGCGCATCTTAGGCGGCAGATGGATGATCAGCGGCACCCGCATGACTTCCGGCCAGATCGAAGCCGAATGGCTCGACCGTCCGAATTCGCCCAGGGCATCGCCGTGGTCGCTGGTTACGATGATGATGCTGTTGTCATACATGCCGCGCTGCTTGAGATAGCTGAAAAACTCACCCAGGCACTGGTCCACCCAATGCACTTCATACGAGACGCGGATGCTCATTCCGTCGGGCGCCTGCCAATGCTGCGAAGTCGGCGAGGGCACGTCGTTGCGGGCGAACTGGTGCACGTTCTTGGGCTGAGTGTAGAAGAACACCGGCCGCGCTGGATTCTCCGAAGTGTCCAGAACATTCGTTGCCTGCCGTAAAGTGGATCCCAGTTCCAGTTCGTTCCAAAGTTTCTTTCCGTTATCCAATCTCACCAGGTCGTCGTCAGCCGGCAAGATAGCACTTAAGACTTCATCTACGCTGACCACCATCCGGTAACCGTCGGCGTGCATCATTTTGTCCAGGCTGTTCAATCGGGAGAAGGGCTGCAAATAGTGGGCATGCAGCATCATCGCGCCCGACCAGATGGCCGGCTCGGAGAGCGACGTCCCCGCATATTGCGTGTAAACGTTGTGCATGACGATGCTGTCGTGCGCCAGGGCGTCGAGGTTCGGCGTGAAGTTTACGCGGGGATTGTAGGCGCCAAGATAATCCGGGCGCATGGAGTCAATCACGAAAATAAACACGTTCGGCCGCTCGCTCTGCGACGCCGTGAAGTGGCTGACGAGTTGAACGTCAACGTGATTTCGCATGTCGCGGATGTTCGAGTTCTCGCGCAGGATGCGGCACAGATCTCCGCAAACCTCGTTGCGCGAGTTGCCCAGGATGTGATGTGCCAGCTGAAAAGAATTGTCGCGTCCGGCGTATGCCTCCAGAGTCAGCGAGATCTCATCGTCAGTCGCACCCAGAGGCCGACTCCAAAAAATCTCGGTGGCTTGCAAGGACTTGTAAATGACTCCGCTCGCCGCCAGCACCGAGAGCACCACGACCGCGGAATATTGACTTCGCACCGGCCACAGGCGGAACAGGCAAACGCTCAGCGCGATCCAGAACAGCAAGGTAATGATGCTCTGAAAGAATCCGCTCCAGTCCGCATCTCCAATGATGTAGGGAAATGCGAGCGCCAGCACTCCGGACATCACCAGTGCAGTCCACGTGCCCAATTTGAACGAAGATTCACTGCCGGAAGGATGCGCAGATGCGGGCTTTCGCTTCGCGTCCAGAAACGGCAGGACCAGCGCAAATCCCCACAGCGTAAGAGCCAGGGCCAGCGAGGCGGCATAGACGCGGGCGTCCCATCCGCCAAAACTCAAAGCGTTCTGGAGGAAGCGAACCAGGAGAGTCCCCAGCGAAGCGAAGACCGCTGCGCCCAGCACGCCGCGACGAACCGCTTGCGGTTTGGCAGTCTTCGCGGCCAGCACGAAAATCAGGTTGATGATCGACAGGACGATGATCGCAAGCACGAAGTGCGAGAGAAGGCTCCAGAGCGTCAGTTCGGCATCGGCCGAATGAAAAGTCAAACTGCGGCTCTCGTGATAGACCTGAAACCTCGCGCCCGCCACGTAGACCATGCTGACCGTGAAGGCAATCAGCAGCCCTCCCGAGTAGGCAAATGGCCGATTGTCAGCACTTTCGCGCGCCTGCGCCTTGTCGGATTGTTTCCAGAGCGCCACAGCGATGAGCGGGAGCAGAGCCGCAAGACTCCACCAATAGGCCGACCGGTTGTCCGCGACCGTGCGCAGAAAGGGCCGGAACGTAAGGTAGAGTCCGGCCACGGCCAGCACCCCGACACCCGCCAGGAATCGCCGGTCCTTGGTTCTCCACGAATCCATAAAGCGCCAGTTCGCCGCCACCGCCGCGGCCGCTGCCAGCCAGTACAGAATTGCCTGGTGATGTACAAACCATGGCATCCAGGTGTAGGCGGGCGCCTTGATCAGAAAAAAGAAAGTGTAGGGCAGAAACGCGAGCAGACAATAAAGAGAGGTCAGAACGAAATACGTCCCCGAAACTGCCCTCAGAAAAGTATTGAGCCAAAGCCTCAAACCTGCTCCTTACGTGCCGCCGCGATCCCGAAGACAAAAGACGGGAATACTTGATTCTTAATGACGATCAGTCCGGGCAGCAAGTTACCGTGGGCGAGGAAGGTTCCAGCCCAGTCGCAAAGGATGTTCGACCTTACAATGGGAGCCGCCGGTGGCGCATCTCAAGACTCATTCGTGACCAAAGTATCAACCTCGTTACTACTTCGGTGTGAGCGGAGCAGCTTCCGAGGCTCAGGTTTGGGTAGGATAGGAGGCGCACTTCTGTTCTCTGTTCGCCGGAAGAACTGCATGCCGAGTCAGGGCGTCAAGAAGTCCGCCGCCGCACGATCGTTATCCTTACGATCGTTCTCGCTTCGATCATTATCGCTACGATCGTCGTCGCTCGCACTGTTCGCCCGCAATTTCCTGAAGAGTCCGTTCATGCTGGGCGCGGTGGTCCCGAGCTCGTCCTTCCTGGTCAACGATATGATGAACCAGGTGGACTGGGACCGGGCGCGGGTTCTGGTGGAGTACGGTCCGGGCGTGGGCACATTTACGCGGGAAATTTTGCGGCGCATGCGGCCCGATGCCGTTCTGGTAGCGATCGAGCTGAATACCGATTTCGTGGAGTACTTGCGCGAGCATGTCCACGATCCGCGCTTCCGCGTCGTGCATAGCTCGGCCGAGCGGGTGCGCCGTGTGCTGGCGGAACAGAATCTGGCGCACGCCGACTACATCATTTCCTGTATTCCTTATCTCAATATGTCGGATGCGCTACGCCGCGAGATTCTCCAAGAGTCTCGCCTGGCGCTGCGGGCCGAAGGTTCGATGCTTCTGTTTCAATACACCCGCACGCTCCTGCCTTATCTGGAATCCAGCTTCAGCTCGGTCAAGCTCAATTTCCAGTTCTTCAACATCCTGCCCGCGCTGATTTTCCACTGCACGCCGTAGACAACCGACGATAGAAAATTGACGATAGGCAACCGGCGATTGACGGCCGATGGTGGGCAGACGATATTGCGTCCGGATTGCTGACCATCCATTGCCAGCGGGTATCCTAGTTGTTTCCCATTATTGATTGGCCGTTTCTTCACGGCTAGAGTGGCGAACACGTCGTGCGAACCAACAGTCACGTGACACCGGAAACACTCCTCCAGCCCCTGAGATTCGCGGACGTACCCTTGTGCGTAGTTATGTGGAGAAATGAGATCGATGCAAAAATATTTCCCGCTGCTGCTGGTTCTGTTCTCGCTGTCCGCCTTCAGCCAGAGTAACTACGCGGTCGTCAAAGGCGCAGTTACCGATCCGCAGCATTTGCCGGTTGTGGGAGCTGCGATTCAGTTGACGGCTGCAAGCACCGGCGCAACCCGCCGGGTGGTCACGAACACACAAGGACTGTTTGAAGCGTCGGCACTCCTGCCCGATGACTATGAGCTGACCACGGAGGCGCCTGGCTTTGCTCCAACCCGGCAATCGATTCGGCTGGAGGTCGGGGCGCAACTGGCGGTTGCCATCAGCCTGACCGTGAGTTCCGTCAAGCAGGGAGTCAATGTCTCGGCCTCGAGTGAAGTGCTGCACACCACCGATGCCAGCGTTGGCGAGGTGGTCGAGCCCCAGTCCATCCGCGAGTTGCCGCTCAACGGACGAATGCTGATCGATCTGGTGCTCACCGTTCCCGGCGCCCACGCGGGTTTTGGCGCACAGACGGGCTCGACGAATCCTCTTTATTGGCGCCCAGGCCAGCGCTCCGCGGTTGTGCTTGGCGGCAGCCGCCCGAATGCGAACTTCTTCCTGCTGGACGGCGCCACCAACACCGATCCGACCTTCAATACGCAAAACCTGAGCCCTTCGCCCGATGCGGTGAAGGAATTCCAGGTGGAAACCAGCAGCTACACCGCCGATATGGGGGGAGCCGGCGGCGGCCAGATCAACATTGTCACGCACTCCGGTTCGAATCAATTCCATGGGACGGCCTACGAGTTCCTGCGCAATGGAGCGATGGACGCGAGCTCGTTCGGCTCCATGGGAAACAATCATCTGGTGCAGAACAACTTCGGCGCCTCTTTCGGCGGCCCCCTGCCGGGCGTGAAAAAAACTTTCTTTTTCTTGAACTACGAAGGTCTCCGTCTGGCACAGGCGGATGCGCAGACTCTGACTGTGCCTACCCCGGCTGAAATCCAGGGCGATTTCAGCATGAGCCCGGACAAGATCTACGATCCGACCACTGCGGTGGCGAACCCGAGCTACGATCCCACCAAGCCCACCGGGCCAACAAATTATCCCTACACCCGCTCTCAATTTCCTAACAATCAAATACCGTCGGGCCGAACGAATCCTCTTCTCACCGCCTTCCTCATGCAATACGTCCCCATGCCAAACATGTCGATGATGGCGGGGGGAAAGGATTCCAACAACTACCTCGATATAAGGAATGAAACGCACACCCAGAACCAAGGCACGCTGCGCGTGGATCACGACTTCTCCGGCGGCGACTCTGTGTTTGGAAGGTACAGTATCGGAACAGAGAAAGGATTCTCGCCAAGCAGCGGAGTGACGGCTACGACGGAAAATCTGCCGGGGTTCGGAGTGAACTTCGACAATCGGTCGCAGCAAGCGGTGATTTCCTGGAACCACATCTTCGCCCCCAACAAGGTGAACACAGGGTCGTTTGCCGTCTCGCGTCTATCGATGGATCGCACGTCGCAAAACGATGGAGTGAACGATATCGTTAGCGCACTCGGCATCCAGGGCGTGGGATACGGCGGTCCTGGGGCGTGGGGAGCTCCATGGTTTGCCGCTCAGGGTTACACCGGCATCGGCGATACCTTCGCGGCCACGCCGATGCACGCCTGGGACACGATGTACGAATTCCGCGATACCTACGCGTGGCAGCCTGGCCGCCACGGAATCAAATTTGGCGGAGACTATCACTGGTATACGTGGCCGATGTGGGGATTCTTCCAAAATCGCGGCTACTACCAGTACACCAACGGGTACACGACGGAATTTGGATTCAATGACGGGAGCGGTTCTGGGTTCGCCAGCATGTTGCTGAGCCTGCCTGCCGTGAAACAGCGCCAGGCGGGCGTTCCTCAAATGAATTTACGAAACTGGGGAAGCGACGCCTTTGTCGAAGATAGCTGGCAAGTCACCCCGACGACCAACATAAACCTCGGAGTCCGCTACGAATATTCCAGTCCGCTTTACGACAAGGACAACACCAACACGAACCTGATTTTCCAGGGTGGCGTTCCCTCGGTTTTCGTCGGCGGACGCCAGGGATACCCGAAGGGCCTGATGTACGCGAATGAGCACAACTTTGCGCCTCGCATCGGAATCGCCAAGAGCCTTCCTGACCACGGACTGGTGCTGCATGCGTCCTATGGAATCTTCTTCACCCCGGTGGATCAGAACACCTGGTGCAACCAGCGTCACAATGTTCCCTATGTCTTCCCCGAAACCCAGCAAGCGGACAACTTCACGCCTCCGGCATCGCTCTACGCGAACGGTTTGAATTTTGGCACTCCCGTGCTGGGTACGGGCGCGCTGCCGGCAACGACAGTGAGTTTCACGGCGTTCGATCCGCACGCCCCGGCACAGTATGTTCAGCAGTGGAATGGTTCCTTGCAAAAAAGTCTGGGGACGAATACGTCCCTGGAAATCGGGTATCTGGGTGCTCGCGGCTTTCACTTGCAGCGGTCGCACTTGATTAATAATGCGCCTCCGGGACCCGGTCCGATCGGACCGCGACGTCCCTTCAAGACGCTGAGCTTCGTTCCCAACACCGACCTGCCCCCCAGCAGCGCAACGAATGCGGTCATACAGAACACGACGTTCCCGGTCAGCACCATCAATCTTCTGGAAAATACCGCACAAAGCTGGTACGACGCGGGCTACGTCAACGTGCGCCGCCGCTATTCGCACGGGCTAAGTTTCCTGGCGAACTACACCTATTCCAAGAACCTGACCAATGCGCCCGACTTTCGTTCGCCCATGGACGAAGCGGCCATCCCCCAAAACAACAGCGACCTCGCGGCAGAAAAAGGACCGGGCTGCGACGTGCGCCACCGATTCGCGCTAAGCAGTGTGTACGACATTCCTGCGTTTCGCCGAGCAGAATGGGTCGGGATGGTCACGCAAAACTGGCATTTGTCGACGATCTACCAGGTTGAATCGGGAATGCCGTTTACCATCTCCGTTTTTGGCGACACCGCCAACTCTGGAACCGTGCTGGGGGAAAACCCCATCCGGGCCAACGTTACGGGTCAACCCATATTTGGCCCCGGTACGCACACCGCCGGGGAGTGGTTCAATCCCGCTGCCTTCGCCACGCCCCCGGCCTACACGTTTGGCGACGCCGGACGAAACTCCGTCTACGGTCCGCCCTTGCAGTCCCTCGACTTTGCTCTGGTGCGTTCTTTCAGCCTCACGGAACGGGCTACCTTCCAATTCCGTGCGGAAGCCTTCAACGCGCTGAACAAAACGAACCTGGGTACGCCGAACCGTTTTGTGAACACTCCGCAGTTCGGGACGGTCACGATGGCGATGTCGCCAGCCCGCGAACTGCAAGTCAGCGCAAGGCTTTCATTTTAGGGATTTCGTTTTAAAGTTTGATTGGAACAACTAGGAGACCCAGCCACCACACTCACGATCGGTCTTTCTCCACTCGCCGCCAATCTTCTCGAACGCCAATGTAGCGCCGCTCCCGCAAAGGGATCCGCACCGAAGGCGTAGCCCACCACTGCGACGTGATGATCGGCGTCGTTCTTCACTTCGTGGGCGAAGGAAAGTCCGGCAAGGAACTCGCCGCGGCCTGATCCAGCCATAATTTTCCCCCGAGGGTTTCCCCTAGAGCATTCTCAGTTATTCCACCCAAACGAATCGATGATTCACCGGATTGTTTGTTTTTTCCAGGGCACTATGCTGCAACTAGCAAACAGGTAGCACTCCGGGCTCGGCATTCTCGGGGGAGGAAGCTGTACCCATCGAGGCAACCCACGTTGCATGCAGTGACGCTGTATTGTTCGATGCGTTTAGTCGGACGGGAAAAAACAGCCTGTGCCGCCTCCGTGTAACGCGACCTTAGGGGAGGGAGCGCGTTCGCGGAGGTGGCCCAAGTTGAATGCAGCCAGGCCAGCGCCGGCAGAAGGAGTCTTCGGCTTCTGGCTGCAGTTCGAGGAAAAACAGCAGCCTAAAACGGTGGATTTATCGGGTGCAAAAAAAATAACAGGGGTGTTTATGTCAAATCAAATAATCGGATCGCGGGTCTCGCATTCAATTGCCAGGCTGTTTGCAGGTTATCTGTGTCTGGCGGCTGCAATTCCTTTCACTGCTCTTAATAGTGCCGCTCAAACTCCTACGCTTTGGTACTCGGCGGGTGCTTACGGAACGTACGCGCTCGCCGGCGATACGGTCGTAACCGCCAAGACTGCTCCTGTAGGCGTGGGGCCGGGATGCGGCACTCCTCAAATCGGCGCCTCGGCCACCGGGACGGTGGCCACGGTAAACCACGCTCCTCTGGTCGTGACCGGTGTCATCAATACCGCTGCGTCCACAGCGGAGAATACGGCGACCGGCAGTTCTGAGATTCACGGAATTGCGCTGCTCGGCGGTGTCATCACGGCGGATGAAGTCAAGGCCGTCAGCACGACTGCCAACCACAATGGAACTCTGCAGCTGAGCGCAGCCGGTTCGAACCTGGTAAATCTGGTGGTTGCGGGAACGGTCATCAACTCCATGCCGGCTCCAAACACCACGATCGCTTTGCCGGGCCTGGGCGATGTGGTGCTCAATGAGCAAATCGCAAGTTCTCAGGACTCCAAGGCTAGTTTGACGGTAAACATGATTCACGTTCGCATCACTGTCGCAAACGATCTCAACCTCAAAGTGGGCACGCAGATCATTTTGGCGGATGCCCATAGCGGCCTGGCGAGAGTGTCTGGACCTGGTGTCCTTGATGGCACGGCGTTCGGAACATCCGTTTCCAGCAAGCTCCTGCGGTCAACTCCGACTGCGGCGGTATCGGTGGGCTGCGAAGGCAATGCATTGCGCACCAACACGCAGGCCGGAATTAACGTCCCGGGCGTTCTGAGTTCTGGAACGATCACGAATACAGCGCAGGGAACGGTGATCCAATCTGTCGCCAGCTCACAGACCAGTTCAACTGCTCATGCGGTCAACCTGCTGGGTGGACTTGTTACCGCCGACACAGTCGAAGGCCGGGCAAGCGCTTCGACCAGCGACGGAAAAACGTTCAACTTCAATGCCACCGGATCCTTCGTGAACCTCGCGGTCAGCGGCCATCCTGAAATAACCGACAGCGTGGCCCAGGACACGGAAGTGACGCTCACCGGCATCGGAACGCTTTACCTCTACCGTGTCAGAACCTCCGCCAACAACACCGAGGTCCGCATGATTGAGATAGTGCTGGCGCCTGACAACGTACTGGGTCTGCCAACTGGTCTGGATGCGCGTGTAAGTGATGCTGAAGCATCGTTGCACAGTCTCGATCATCCGTAGGGTGGTTTTGGATCAGACGAATCGGAGTTGTGACCGTTTTGCTTCAAAACAAACGAAGGCCGGGTATCCCGGAAGGAAGTTCCGGATCCCGGCCCACGTCTTGCTTCAACTTGGAGTAGAAGTCCTGCCTGTTAGTTGCCCGAGCCCGAGTTGGCGGCAGCGGTGGTCGGAGCCGCAACTGGAGCGGCGCCTGCACCGTACCGCGCCAAGCGCGGGAAGAAGGGTGTGACTTCAAACGGCATCTTGTCACGCGCCGAGGTGATGGCGACCGGAGCCGTCTTCACCATTTCCGCCTTGTCGTCCCAGGGATTGACCTTCACGCGGCCGCCCAAGGGCAGCGCAGCGATCTGGTCGAGTTTGCTGTTGTCGAGCGCCGGGCCTTGCGCGGCCAGAGCGGTCAAACGATTGACCGTCCCATTTTCCGCCAGCGGGTTGCCCAGGTGCGTGGTCAGCAGTGCGGTCAGTGACCCAGCCCGCACTTGCAGCGCCTTCAGGAACAGGCCCACGTTGTCCAGCTTCTGCGCGTAGGGCGAGTTCTTCAGGAGATCCACGGCCTTCTTGTCGGCGGCCTGTTCTTCTTCCGGAATGTGCTTGAAGCCCAGGTTTTGATAAGTGGAGTCGTCGTTGAACAGCATGCGGTCGTTGAAGGCAAACTTGCTGCCCAGGTTGTGGCCGAGCACGATGTGCGCCAGCTCATGCGAAAGCACGGCAGCCAGGCTGGCCTCATCCGGCAGCACGTCCACCAAGCCGCGGCTGATCACGATGGTGTTGCCCACGCTGAAGGTTTCCAGCGGAGAGGTGAGCAGCACGCGCGTACGCACGGGACGCGGCAGATCGATGTTGTTGGTAACTTCCAGGTTGTTGACCACAGTCTGGAGAATCCGGTCGACGTCGCCCTCGGGGGCGAGCAAGCCGGCGTTGGTAAGGCGCTCGACAACGTTGTCTTCCGCCTGCTGCTGCCACACACGCTCAGCCTGCAGCGGGGACGCATCCTGCGCCGTCGGACTCTCGTCCGTCACGCTGTCCACTCGGATCTGCGTCAGTTCGTCGTCCTTGCCGCCTTTCTTCAGGTCGTACCCCCAGATGCGGGTCTGCGCCTTGAAAGCCATCTTGTTCTTTACACCCGCGCTGAAGTCACCTTCTTCGCTGTAGATGAAGGACGGAACCCAGTAGCCGGGGATCAGGTTCAAACGCCAGCTGTCCATGTGAAAGAAATACGAATTGCGCGGCGCCGGATAGTAGGTGCCATTCAGGCGCACGATGTTGAAGCCTTGGTCTTCCACCCAGATGCGGCCCAGGAAGCGGCCGCGGCCGGACTTCGGTTTCGGAGTCACGTCAAACACCAGGCAGCGCACGTCGCCCAGAAATTCGCGGCGGGCGTAGCGGAAGTCATAGTGCTCACGGTCGAAGTCGGTGCGGTCGGCATAGACCATCCACGAGAAGCCCAGGGGCTGGTACTGGACCTTGTAGAGCTTGGCAAAGCCGCCCATCAGGCGCTGTTGCATGCTCTTCTCTTCTTCCTTCAAGTAATCTTTGCGGTCCACGGTCTCACCCATATCCATGCGGCCGAGGAAATAGTGGTCTGCGCTGGGCACGGGCCCGAGCTGTGGATCGGAGACCAAATTCTGCAGGTAGGTCTCGACCACCGGCGTGCGGGTCGCGAGCACCTTGATCAGACCGTGTTCCCGCTCAATGAACAGGTTCACCACCTGATCCATCGTTGTGGGAGCCGGCGCAGGAGCTGGTGGCGCCAGCGAAATGGCCTGGGGCGCTGCCGGCTGCGCAGCTGGCGCGGTTGCGGGCTGCGACTGCTGGGCCTGCTGGTCCGCTGCCGGGGCAGCCTGCTGAGACGGTTGCGCGGTCTGCGTCGCATCGGGCGCAGTTGGCTGTGCGGACGGCTGTGACCCCGCCACTTGCTGCGCGGCTGCGTTCATCGATGCCAGCAGAACCGCAGTGAGGATTGCTTTCCAAGTACGCATGACTCTTTTCTCCAAGTTTCTTTGAACGGTTTCAGTATCCGCGTTCGCTTCTGCTTACCGTTTCAATTGCCAGAGTTACTTCGCCAAAACTTTTTAGTACGCCATCTGGAACGTCACATGCACGATCGCGGTGGAATCCACCGGCGTCCCGTAGCGCAACGCGGGCTTAAACCGGATCTTGTTGGCAGCGGTCATCGCAGCCTCATCCAGCCCGTGGCCCAGACCGCGCACCACACGATTCACATGCAGCGTGCCGTTCGCCGAGAAACTGACTTCGAGAAGCACTTCGCCTTCCAGCTTCATGCTGCGCGCCTCGTCGGTGTAAACCGGATTCGGCTTGTACGTAATCTCCACCGGAGTGGTCGCGGGTCCGGCATCGGCCTGGATAACTTTCGGCCCGCCGCCGTGCACCACCTGCTCCGATCCAAATCCCCCGGTTGCAACTCCCTTGCCGTTGCTGCGCCCGTCTCCGTGGCCGCCAGTCGCCACGCCGTTACCAAAGTCTGCGCTGGCCACCGTGCCCTTGATTCCTTTCGCTCCGCCCGATCCGTTGCCTTGTCCCGGACCCGCCGGCATGTCAAACGATCCGGTGGAAGCGGCATACAATTTCGCGCCCTGCTTGCCCGTACCCGTCAAGCCATTGGGATCGCCAAAGCCGCCGGTCTGAACTTTCTCCACCGCAGCATTGACGGTCGGCTTTTGCGAACTGCCGGTCGGGGTGAAGTCTCCGGTGTGCACCAGTTGCGGACGGGCCCCGCCCGCCGCGATCTTCACCTGCGGAGCCACAAACTGGTTGACCACCACTTTCGGCGCTTCCACGGGCTGCGAAGCTTCCCGCCGCACTTCGCGGGGTACGATCAGCTTAGGCTGCTCAAATACCGGGAGCTTCACGGCAGGCAGCAGTTTGGGCTTCACTTCCGGCGGCGTTACCTTGATGGGCACGGGTTCCGGCCGCAACGACGGCATCGGAATCAGCTCGGTCACGTGGTACGCCGTGAGTTGCAGCTTTTCCGGAACGATCAGATTGAGGTTGATTACGATGAGCAGAGCCAAGGCCACCACGCCGTAGGCGGTCGCCAGCGCCTTCTTGTTCACCTTGCGTTCAGGCAATATTCCGAGTTTGAAGCCGCGGTAAGCCGTCGCCATGCAATGTCACTCCATTGGGACCCGGTTGGGGAGAAGCGCCGGGACTTGGAGTCTTCAAAATACGGGAGATAGGACAGGGGGTAAACGTGTCAACGGCTCTTGACCTTAGGTAACCTGGGAGTGTGCTCTTTTGGAGAAGCGGCCCAAAACGGGCGCAGCACGCCGCTTTCCCCGCCAACTCCGTCTCAGGCGGACGAAACCGGCAAGAAACACGAAAGCTTCCCCAAAAAACGAGGACCACACCATCCCGGTTTTTCTCTGCGTTCTTCGCGGTATTTCTCTGCGTCCTCGGCGGTCAGAGGCTCTTGCCCTTGCCGCGCCGCCGCAAGAAAGCGAAGTACGCAAACACCGGAATCCCAGCCAGAATGATGAGCAGCCCATACCAGGAGTTTGGCCGTTCGTTCCAGAACGTGTAGCACAGCAAAGCGGCGGCCACGGCGATGAACAGGGCGGGCACGAAGGGATAGCCCCACATGCGATATGGACGCGCCGCCTGCGGCTCCCGCCAGCGAAATACAAAGATCGTGCTTCCGGCGATCATGTAAAACAGCCACTCGGCAAAGATCGCCAGTGAAAACAGTTGCCGGAAACTTCCTCCCAGCAGCAGCAGCAGAATCGAGAACACGGCCTGCACGAAAATCGCCACCGAGGGCGTATGAAACCGGGGATGCACTTCGGCCAGCGCCCGAAAAAAATATCCGTCCCGCGCCACCGCGAACGGCACGCGCGCCCCGCTCATGATCGTGCCATTCAGCGTGACCAGCATCGATATCGCCATGCCTGCCGAGACAATGCTGGCGCCCATTCGCCCCATGACCAGCGCGACTGCATCGGACGCGGGCCGTGGTGACGCTGCGATCGCACCGGCTGGAAGCACATACTGCACTCCCGCGTTGACCAGCACGTAGAGCACGCCCACCGTGGCCACTCCCGCTATGAGCGCTATGGGAATGTTCTGCTCAGGACGCTTCACCTCGCCCGCCACCATGTTCAGGTCATTCCATCCGTCGTAGGCCCAGAGCGCGGCCACCAGCGCCGCCATGAAGCCGGCGACTCCGCCCTTCGCGCCCGCGAAGGTTCCGGCGAAGTTCGCCCATCCCCGGCCAGGCACATTGCCAATTCCGCTGAAGCACACCACCACGATTCCCAGGATGATCGCCACCTTGAGCAGCGTAAACACCAACTGAAACTCGCCCGCCTTTTTCACTCCCAGGTAGTTCAGCAAAGAAATAAGAATGGCGGCGGCGATGGCGAACATCTGTCCCCAAGTCACGGCGAACGGCGCGCTGATGACGTTGACCGAGAAAAAAGAGAAGATGGGAAATGTCCCGAGAATTCGCACCAGGCCCGTGACCACAGTCGCGATCGACGCTGGCTTCGCGATGACAAACCATGTCCACGCATACAGGAAGCCTCCCAGGGGCCCGTACGCATCCCGCACATAAACGTATTCGCCGCCGGCCTGGGGCTTCATCGCTCCCAGTTCGGCGTAAGTGAGCGCTCCGGCGAACGAGAGCATTCCGCCCACCACCCACGCCAGATAAACCAGCTTCGCCGATCCTACGGCCTGCATCATTTCCGCAGGCACCAGAAAGATTCCGCTGCCGATGATCGTCCCCACAACCACGGCAGAGGCGTGGCTCACCCCCAGGTCGCGGGAGAGTTCTGGGCGAGAAGAGGCAATCTGGACGCCGTCGGCCATGTTGGAGTTGGAGTATACGCGAGGCGACGGCAGCGTCCCACCTTGAATTTCATTCTTCCGGAGGCGTCATCCCGAAGGCCGGCGCTCTTCAGCCGGACGAGGGATCTCGGGTGAGGTCTCACCGTGTTTTCGTCGCTCGCGCGAGATCCCTCGCTCCGCCTGAAGAACGGCTGCGCTCGGGATGACTCCAGAAGCAGGTTCTTCTGAATTCAGGATGAGCCACTACCCGAAGCTGGAGCAGCTCGCACCCTGGAATATCCGGATCTGAGCCCTAGTGCGCCGACACTGCTGCCCGGCGCACCGGCTCCGGCGTCAATGGCAGCGGGACCTCGAGCGTGCCCATGCGATCATTCATGCGGTCGCGCACGCCGACGCGGATGGACTTTGCCCCTGCCGGGACGATCAACGATTGGTGCAGCCGATACAAGCCTGCCTTGTTTTCCGCCGGCTGGCTTGAGGCCTCGGGCACGCCGTCGTTCACCACGCCGTTCAGCACTTTGCCATCTTCGTCGAATGCAGCCACTGCGAACTCCAGCGTCGGTTGTTTTCCGCCGCTTGAAGCCTGCGCCTTGAACTGCGGATCAAGCACGCGATAGTCGACGCTATAGGTTTGAATCTTCACTGGAGGAAGCGGCTTGAGCGGCCGGTTCCTGCGGTGAGTGCGGTAGAACGCCGATTGTTCCTCCAGGTGCAGCATCTGCGCAGGCGTCGCCATCACGACTCCACCTTCGGTGCGGATATACGCCGACAACACCAGATCGTGCAGCATGGGGGCGCCCGGCTTTATGTTGGCTTGCAGTACGTCGCCAGCCTGGAGCGGAACAGCGACCGTTGCACTGCCATCAGCGCCGTGGTTTTCCTCTGCCGCCGTGTCGACCAGAGGAACGCGGCAGTAGCTGCGCCGGTACGAGAGCTGATATTTTTCCTTGTCGATCTTTGCCGCGGCGATCTTGACCGCGATGTTGTGGCATTTCCCGTCATCCATTCGGCTGGGAGGGGAATAAGTCAGCGTGTAGTAGTTGCCGCCATCTTCCGTGGCCGTACTCAAAAGATCCGCCAGTCCGTTGTTGCTGTAGAACGCCTGGCCTCCGGTGGTGGAAGCGATTGTGTCCTGGGCGGCTTGACTCGCGGTGAGCGAGCTGCTGTTGCCCACCTGCATGTTGGTCCGCACGGCTCCCAAACCATTCATGCCGCCCGACGGATATGGAACCACGCCGGTGGCGTCCACAGGGAAAACCGCTATTTGGGCCTGTGCCAAAGCATTCATCGCAGCCTTGAGGTCAGTCGACAAATACGCGGGATCGCCCTCCTGAGCCCCAATCGCCAGCGGGAAGGTGCCTGCGACCCATATCAAATTCTTGCGGCCGGGAAAGCCATCCATGTATTCGCCAATGTGGGTGAGCATATCCACGGCGGTGTACGGATCGCCATAGCCGTAGTTTCGAGCCAGAAAAAAAACCTTGGGCATATGGGTCTTCGTATGTTTCGGATCCAGCGCAGCGTATAAAACGTCTTTGTCCTCGGTGAATCCCTGCACCAAGTACAACTTGTCGGTAGTTACCCAAACTGCAAATCTCGTGCCCGCGGGTTTGCTTTTGATGAATTTGAGGACCTGCTGCCGGGCCGTCATCTGGTCGGTTACCTCGGTATTCACGAGGTCGAGGAGCATCACATAGAGCGGCCCGCGCTCGGGAGCCTTGGGGATGTTGTCGAAGACATTGGGTGGCAGCGGAGCCGCATTGGGCGAGCGGGAAATGGATGCCTTGTCGAAGTCATAGACATCGAACGAAAGAACGCTCTGCGGCTCCTTATCTTCGGTGATGGAAAAATCGCTGGCCGCGAGCCCGTGCACCGGCTTGCCATTGGCGTCCCGGACCATGACGTCGACGATGACCCGCCTCACGGTCTGGCGGATGGTCAGAGTTGGGAACTGCTCGTCGTGGCTGGTGCTCGGCGCCGGCGCTGCGTCCTGACTGGTCGGAGCTGGGCTCGCGTTCCGAGCCGGGGATGCATCTTGCGCCTGGGGTTGCGCCGCCTCCGACTGTGCGGTCAGCGGCGCGACGAAGAAACAGGATGCAACCAGAAACGCCACTGTCCATCGCGATAGGGCAGGGAACATGGTTATCTCATACCCTCTATTCTTGCAGCTCTTAATCGAACACGCCAAAAGATGTTTTGTCTCGTTCTCGATGCAATTATTTCGAAGTCCGCACGCCGGATCAACCAGGGAGTCGTTGATCCTGCTTCGCGGAGCCGCCAAGGAACGCGCTCACGATCCATCCCACGCCGAAGGTCACCGCCGAGCCGATCATGACCCACCAGGTCCACGGGACGCCAGTCCCCAGCCAAAGGTAGAGATCCAGGGCAAAGCCAAACGCCATCCCCACCATGGCGCCGCGCTGGTTTGCCCGCCGCGTCAACACGCCCAGCAGAAACACGCCGAGCAGCGCCCCGTAAGCCACCGACGCGATCTTTAACCCTACTTCGACGACCCGGCCAGCGTACTGCAGCGCGATCAAAGCAAGGCCGAACAGCACGAGCGCCCAGATGAGCGTGGCCAACCGTGACAGGCGCATCTTGGTCTTCTCCTCCGCGAGGGGCCGGAGTCGCACATAGAAATCCATGATCGAGGTCGACGATAACGAGTTCAGAGCAGCACTCAGGTTCGACATCGCCGCTGCCAGGATGGCCGCGATCAGCAGTCCCGAGATTCCGTGGGGCATCTGCGTGACAATGAATTTCGGATAAATTCGGTCCGAGGTTCCGAACGATGCCGATGGCACGCGGTAATAGGCCCAGAGCATGATGCCCACCATCAGAAACAGCGCGAACTGAAACAGCACCGCGACTCCACTGGAAAGAAGGGCCATTGCGGATTGTTTCTGGCCGCGCGCCGCCAGCAGGCGCTGTACAATGAGTTGGTCCGTGCCATGACTCGCCGTAGTGAAAAATGTCCCGCCAATCACACCCGCCCAGAACGTGTACGGAATCCAGACGCTCGGAGTGAAATCGAACACCTGCAGTTTGCCCGCGCTCGCAGCCGCCGCATGAATCGCCGGCCATCCTCCTGGGACAAGATGGAGAATCGTTACCAGCCCTACCAGCGTTCCGCCCACGTAGATGGCGGTTTGTACGACGTCGGTCCAGATCACGGCCGCGAGGCCGCCTTCGAACGTATAGATGACCGTCAATGCGGTGATAATCGCGATCGACGCCACCTCGCCCGTCCCCAGCGCAATCGATACCACGATCGAGACCGCATACACGCGAACCCCCTCCGCGGCGGCGCGCGTCAGCAGAAACAAGCCGGCAGTCAGCGAACGCAGCTCGCGGCCGAAGCGTCGTTCGATCAGTTCATACGCCGTATACAGATCGCCGCGGAAATAATGGGGCAGCAGCAGAAAGCTGATGACCGCTCGCCCCACCAGGTATCCCATGATGACTTGCAGAAATGTCAGGTTGGTGTCGTAAGCCAGCCCTGGAATGCTGATGATGGTCAGCGTGCTGGTCTCGGCCGCGACGATCGACAGAGCGATCGCCCACCACGGAATATCGCGCCCGGCAAGAAAGTAATCACGCAGCGACCGCTGCTTCTTGCGGAAGCGCAGGCCGAACAGGGTGATCCCCGCCAGGTAGAGCGCGATGATCGCGAAATCAACCTTGTTCAATCCCATGGGTGCTCGGCATTGCTGACGTAGAAAGAATTTCTAATTATCGAAGCAATCCCGCTTTTGCGCGAGTGAGACTCTGTAGTCCCCGCGAGACCAGGCAACTGGTAACCGGCAGCCGGCAACTGCTCTATGTTAAAAATAACCGTGCCCTACTATCTTGGCATTGACGGCGGCGGAACGAAGACCACCTGTGCGGTAGGCGACGATTCCCACCTGGTCGCCACCGCGACCGCGGGCCCCAGCAATATCGTCCGCGTCGGAGAGGTCCAAGCCCGCGAGTCGCTCCAGCAGTCGGTGCACCAGGCCTGCGCCGCCGCCGGCATCACACTCGCGCAGGTTTCGCACACGTGCGTGGGCGGGGCCGGGGCTGCACGTCCGGAATTGGCTGAGACCGTCCGCCGCTCCCTGGCTGAGATTCTCCCCACGCCGATCGACGTTGTTGGCGACATGCAGATCGCCCTCGAGGCGGCCTTCGATACCGGCCCAGGTGTGATTGTCAATTCCGGCACGGGATCGTTTGCCTTCGGACGCGACCAGCAGCGAACTACCGTCCGCGCCGGGGGCTGGGGATTCGCCATCGGCGACGAAGGCTCCGCTCACTGGATCGGCCGTGCCGCTGTTAGCGCGGTTTTGCGGGCCAGCGATCCGCGCGGTGGAATTCCTGAGAACGATTCGCTGGGGGAATCATCATTATCCGCAGCGTTGCTGAAAACCTGGGGCGTGACCTCGCTGCTTGATCTGGCCCGCGCCGCGAACTCGATTCCACCTCCCGACTTCGCCGCGCTATTTCCGCCAGTTGCCGCCAGCCAAGATCAGCTGGCCACGCGGGTCCTCACGTCGGCCGGGAAGGAACTCGCCGATGTGGCCGGAGTCGTAATCCGCCGCCTCTTCTCGAAGGACCACGCCACTTCTGTCCCGGTGGCCATGACCGGAAGCGTCTTTCGTTACGCGGCACTGGTGCGTCAGGTTTTCTACAATGAACTTCGCACGCTCGACCCGCGGGCAGAAGTGAATCCGCAGGTCGTGGAACCAGTAGAGGGCGCGCTAAAGATGGCGCGCAGAGCCGCAAAGTGTGGGACGGACACTCCCTTCGACAAGCTCAGGGCAGGCTCTGTCCGTCGCCTTTGACTTAGGTTTTTGAAGTTGATCTTGAGCGGGAATGAATTCGGAAACAGAGAATCCGGTCGAGTCCGCAACCCCGCCAGAGTCGGCTCCAGTTTCCGGTTCCGCTAATTTCGAAGCCACCGACCCCGCTCTCACCGCCGATCTCGTGCTCGCCGCCATCAAGGATCGCAACCTGCCTTCAGAAGCGGTCGAACAGATCAGCCGCAATGCCGCGGTGATGAAGTCGCGCAAAGTTCGCGTCGCCGTCGCCGCCCATCCTCGCGCTCCGCGCCGCATCGCGCTGCGCCTGATCCGCGAACTCTACACGTTCGATCTCATGCAGTTTTCGCTGATCCCCGCCGTCACCGCCGACTTGAAGCGGGTGGCCGATGAACTGCTGGTGGCGCGGCTCGCCTCCGTCACGCTGGGTGAGCGTATTGCGTTAGCGCGCCGCTCGTCGGCCATGGTCGCTGCCGCCCTGCTGCTCGACAAGGAATCGCGCGTCTGGCAGACCGCGCTGGAGAATGCGCGCCTTTCGGAAGCGGCCATCGTCAAGGCGCTGCTGCGCCCGGCGGCGACGCCTGCGTTCGTGAAAGCGGTCTGCCATCACGCCAAGTGGTCCGTGCGACCCGAGATTCGGATGGCGTTGTTGCGCAACGAATACACGCCGCTGGCGCGCGCCCTCGAATTCGCCCGCCGGCTCCCGCCCGCGCAACTGCGCGACATCCTGCACGCCTCGCGCCTGCCGGAAAAGATTAAGAGCTATTTGCGGAAGGAGGGCGGAATCCGTAGGGTATGAAGCGAGATTCCTCCGCCCCTCGCGCTCGCTCAGGGGTCGGAATGACAAGTAGTTGAATTTGCGTCGCGACGAAGAAATGGAGAACGAGAACTGACTACTCGCGACTAACGACCAACGACCAACGACCAACGACCAACGACCAACGACCAACGACCAACGACTACCGTCCTCACCGCCCGCCCCCAATCTCCAGAATCGCCCCCGTCGTGAACGAAGCCGCGGGCGACAGCAGCCACAGCACGCCCTCCGCCACTTCAAGCGGCACTCCCGGCCTTCCCATCGGGATCGTTCCCATCAGCCGCTGCAGTCGGCCGGGCTCGCCGTTGGCGGCGTGCAGCCCGGTGTCCACCAGTCCCGGAGCAACGGCGTTGACTCGAATTCCTTCGGTGGCCACTTCCCGCGCCAGCCCGATGGTGAAACTGTCGATCGCGCCCTTCGACGCCGCGTAATGCACCCACTCGCCTGCTGCCCCGGTGCGCGCCGCGATCGATGAAATGTTCACAATGCCGCCGCCGGTTCCGCCCCGCCGCGTCGACATGCGCCGCACTGCTTCGCGCGAGCACAGAATCGTCCCGCTGACATTCACCGCAAAAACGTTGGCGATAGCCGCGCTCGATACTTCCTCCACTCGCGCGAATCCGCCGGTGACGCCCGCGTTGTTCACCAGCGCCTTGATGGGACCCAAGTCCCGCTCCGCGGTTTGGAATAACCGCAGAATATCTTCTTCGCGGGAGACATCAGCCCGGATCGCCGCGGCGCGTCCGCCGCCAGCGAGAATCTGGGACACAAGGTTCTTGGCTTCGCTCTCGCCGGTCGCGAAGTTCACCGCAACAGCGTAGCCGCGTTCGCCGGCGAGCGTGGCGACCGCGGCGCCAATCCCGCGGCTGGCTCCAGTGACGATGAGGGTGCCCAGGTTTTCGTTGTTGGTCATAGCAACCACAGGGCTGAAGCCCGGATTGATGTGGGACGCTTTTCGCGGCCCTAAAGGGCCGCTCTTCCACGAGGCGGCATACGGTGGTTTCAGCTCTGCTAAGCAGCGCAAGCTCAGAGCTCTGAGCCGAAAGCCGAAAGCCGAAAGCCGAAAGCCGAAAGCCGAAAGCCGAAAGCCGAAAGCCGAAAGCCGAAAGCCCTACGCCTTCACCGCGTCGCGCCGCCCGTGCATCATTTCCACCACGGCTTCATACATTCGCTTGCGCGCCTCGTGCCGTTCATACGCTCGCGTGATGTAGCGCACGTGCACCTCAATCCCCGCCGCAGTAGGCACGACGTTGATGCCGGGCGCCGCCGAGATCGTCTTCACCCGGTAACGCGAAGTGGTCTCGCGCCACTCGGCTTCCGCTTTTCCGGCGTTCGCCTCCGTCTCCTTCTCCACCAGTTTCTGGATGCCGTCAATGATCGGGTACGGATCCTGTCCCGGCGGAATGAGCACCTGCAGCTCGTCCCACATCCATTGCCCCGAAGTCGTGAAGTTAAAGAAATGACCTTCGATGGCAAAACTGTTCACGAACGAAACGCGCCGGCCCGTGGGATGCCCGGCATCGGACCAGCTGCCGGTCTCCAGCAGAATCGTCTTCAACAGTCCGACTTCGATCACCTCGCCGGCCACTCCGTTGACTTCCACCCAGTCGCCTACGCGGATGCCGTTGCGCCCCATCAGCACGAACCATCCAAAGAACGCGACGATGAAGTCCTTCATCGCGACCGTCAACCCCGCGCCCGCCAGGCCGAGAACCGTGGTGGTCTGCGTTGGCATGCCGAAAACAATGAAGAGGATGGCAATGGCGCCGACCGCCTGCGCCGCGAACTTCACCACCGCCCGCAGCGTGTCGATCCGTTTGTTCTCCGCGGTCACGCCCGTGAACAGGCGCTCAATCGTCCGATCCGCCAGGTAGACCGCAAGCAGAACCAACAGAATCCACAGCAGTGACTCGATCAAATTGTGCAGCGCCGCGCGCTCGCGACTCTCGACCAGCGCGATCCAACTGGCGTAGGTGTCGATCAACTCCTGCTCGTCCTGGATTCGCTTGCCCAGGTCGGCCAGATTTTTCTGATCGCGCGTGAACTGTTTCAGAGAATCGAGAGCCGATTTCGCTGAAGCCCTGGATTCGTCGCGGCTCGCCGCTTTGCTGTTCTTCGAGAATCCCTTGGCCTGTTGCTTGGCGGCTTCGCGATTCTCTTTGTCTTTCTCCACCTGCGCGCTCAGCGTAACGTGGCGCTGATTCAGGCGCTGCAACTTGGTTTGACTCTCTTGCTGCGCCTCCTGCAACTGGGCCGTCTTTTCGCGCAGCGCTTGCCACGCCCGGAAAACACTCAGCAGCGTGTGCGTCTGGTAGTCCTGCTCGTGGGGATTTGCCGCCGAACCCACCGGCGCTCCCGCGGCGTGATCGCCGGCCTCATGCTCGGCCTGCAGTCGCTTGATCTTCGACTGCGGATCGCCGCCCGCCTGCTCCAGATCTTCGGTCGCATCGTCGACCTCGTCCTGATCCAGATCCATTTGCGCCTTGGCGACGTCGATCTGGTCCTGCAGATTGTCCTTCTGGGATTCGGGTGCGGCCGCCAGTTTGCGCGTCAGCAGCGCAATGCCTTCCTGATCGTCCTTGAACGCCAGTTCAGCTTTTTTCTTGCGATCGGAAATTTCCCGGGCTTCCGGCGAAAGCGGTGGAGGATTTTCTTCGGCTGTGCGCAGAGCATCGAAGAAAGCGAGATCGACTTCGTGGTCTCCGACTTTTTCAGCCTGATGCGCCAGCACCTGTTCTTCCGGCGTGCCCGCGATCGCCGCCATCCGCCGGGCGGTTTGCAGCGGACGCTGGTCCACCAGAGGATGCTGCGCCACCGGCGGCGCATGTCCCGGCAATTTCTTGCCCGGCGTCGTAGCCGTTTCTTCGTTAGCGACCGGCAATGCCCGCGTCCACACGATTCCCACGATGGCCGCCGCCACCAGCAGAAGCAGAACGATCGCGGTAATCCATTGCCGGATTTTCATAAATCATTCCGCAGAGACGTAGCTCGCTACGTTTCTCTTGGCCGCAAGCGATATGGCTCAGTCGAACAGAGCGGGTTACGCCACATCACTTTAGCAAGAAACATCCCCATCATGCGATGGTCGCGGCCCTACTGATTCTGCCGCCGGGCGGGAATGGCCGCTCCCGGTCGAGCAGAAGTCGCGCACCTTCGTAATCTCTACCGCGCCAAGCCGCGCCCTTAGAATCAGCTCAGGCCAGACATGCTCGAATTCCTGCAATCGATTTTCGGCCGACCGTTCTTCGACGAACCATTCTTCGGCGAACCATGGAAGCCCGTCTCCCGGCCCGTGCTGGTGGCGTGGCTGATCTTCTACGCCTGGTTCCTGATCTACGCTTTCAACGCCCACGGCGGCTATTTGTTCATCGACAGCGCCAACCTGGTCGTCCACGAAGGCGGACACAATCTTTTCTACTGGTTCGGTCCCACGCTCGGCCTGTGGGGAGGCACGCTGCTGCAGTGGCTGGTGCCGTTCCTGCTGGCTGTCTATTGTTTCACCGAGCGCCAGACGTCAGGGTTCGTTTTCAGCCTGTTCTTCTTTTTCGAAAACTGGCTCTACACCGCGACCTACATGGCGGATGCGCGCGCCCAGGTACTGCCGCTGGTCACGACCGGCGATCCGGATTTGGTGGAGCACGATTTCTTCAGGATCTTTTCCAGCCTGGGTGTGCTTGATCACGACACGCAGATCGCGGCGGTGGTGCGCGCGCTGGGCTGGTGCGGGATGATCGGTTGCGTCGCCTGGCTGGCGCTAAGGATGAGGTTGAAAAACACGCAGCAAGCTGTGCCCGCGACTTTTCCGAAGCCAAAGATATCTCTGATCGAGCGCTTCCCTGGAAAACCAGGCAATAAAACTCTGGCCATCAATACGGCGAAAGGCGAAAAAGCCGCCCTGCCTACGGAACCCAATCCCCAATAAAGATGTTGGTCTCGTGCGGCGCCTTGGCGTTGCGGTTTGAGGCCCACACCAGCTTTTTTCCGTCGGACGAGAACATGGGGAATCCGTCGAAGCCGTCGCTGTAGGTGACGCGCTCCAGGCCGCTGCCGTCGGGATTGATCAGCCACAATTCAAAATTGCCCATGCCGCCAGTGGCGTGCGTGTCGGGATCGTAATTGGACGAGAAGATAATCCGCTTCCCGTCGGCCGTATACGCCGGGCCAAAGCTGGCCGCGCCCAGGTTCGTGATCTGCTTTTTGTCGCTGCCGTCCGCCTTCATGGTCCAGATTTCAAGAGAGGTCGGACGAATCAGATTCTGCGCCAGCAGCTCTTTGTAGTCGGAGATTTCCTTGTCGGTCGTGGGATGGTAGGCCCGGAACACAATCATTTTGCGATCCGGAGAAAAGGTCGGGCCGCCGTCGTATCCCAATTCGTGCGTGAGTTGTTTGACGTTCTTGCCGTCGGCGTCCATCGAATAAATATCGAGATCGCCGTTGCGCATGGAGGTGAATGTGATCTTCTTGCCGTCGAGCGAAATCGTGGCCTCGGCGTCGTAGCCCGGAGTATTGGTCAGTTGCTTGAGGTGTGATCCATCAGGATTCGCGGTGAAAATGTCGTAGCCCGAATACACCGCCCACACGTAGCCCTTGGAAAAGTCCGGACGCGGCGGGCACTCCGGGCTGGCCAGGTGCGTCGACGCGTAGAGAATCTTTTTGCCATCGGGATAGAAAAAGCTGCAGGTGGTGCGTCCCTTGCCGGTCGAGACCATGTGCTGGTCGCTGCCGTCGATGTTCATGATGAAGATCTGGTCGCACTTCACGTCGCCATGCGAAGACTGAAAAATCAGCTTCTTTCCGTCGACGGAGAAATAGGCTTCGGCATTCTGCCCGCCGAACGTCAACTGGCGCACGTTGCGCAGATGCTTCTCCTGCGGGGTAGCCATGTCGGGCGGGTTCGAAGTCTGCGCTACTGTCTGCGAAACGACCAACATGATCGCAGGAATGCAGAGAAGAGATGCAATGAGTCGCTTCATTTGAGATGTCCGGTAGTGTAGCAAAGGGATTCGAAATCCAACCACAGAGGACACTGAGGGACACAGAGTATCAGTATGCGGCTGCGAGTGTTTCTCGGTGTTCCTCCGTCCTCTGTGGTGATTGCTGGGGCTCGGCTTAGAATGGCGGCCTCAGTTCAAAGGAGGCCGTACGCGCAAACGCTTTCGTCCCAAGGGTTTGCTGAATCGTCCGCGTGGGAACCCGCGCGGGACGCGGAATACAGCTCGGAGGCCGATCGATTCCGGAGAGATATGACGGTCTATGTCTCACGGCTTTTGGGTTGTACCTGGAATCAATCACTTACGGCGAAGATGGGACACTCGACAGTCATGCTTTACGAATCAGGCAGATAGCATCGTCGATCATACCATCGAGTATAGCTATGAGCTATTAATCGACAGCAGGCCACTTTCCCCCTCCCTGTCGTGCTCGTGCCCCCGGATGACCTTCGGGATGTCTGAGCGTCTGATCGTCGTTCCTGCGCAATTCCAGGCCACCTGACGGTGGTTTTAAAAAGGGTAGTCGTCCGCGGATTTGAACGGCGGGATTCGTTTCGCACACTTGTTCGCGCTAAGTGATAGACGTGATTGAGCAGCGAAAAACGCTGCTCTTTAGAATCAACTATTTCCGAAAGTGATTCTTGATTGCTTCGGCCTGCGTGCGGGTTACCACAGCCGACAAGGCCGCCGGGTCCGCCTGCTTGACCGCCTGCACGCTGCCGAAATGTTCCAGCAGTCTTCTCGTTGTGCTCGCGCCTACGCCGGGGATTTCCAGCAGTTCGGTGGAGCGGTCGCGCATCTGGCGGCGCTTGCGGTGGAAAGTGACGGCGAAGCGGTGGGCCTCATCGCGAATCAGTTGAATCAGGTGCAGCACGGGCGAGTGATGGTCGAGGGCAATCGGATCTTTCTCTTGCCCGTAGACGTACAGGATCTCCTCGCGCTTGGCGATGGCGGCCAGCGGCTGGTTGATGATCTCCAGCGCATCGAGGGCTTCGGCGGCGGCGTGCAGTTGTCCCAGGCCGCCATCGATCAGGACCAGGCTGGGCATGGGTTTCTTTTCTTCCTGCACGCGCTTGTAGCGGCGCATGACTACCTCGCGCATGGAGGCAAAATCGTCCACACCCTCGACCGTGCGAATAATGAACTTGCGGTAGTCCGACTTTTTCATCTTGCCGGCTTCCCACACCACCATCGAGGCGACGGTCTCCGCGCCCTGAATGTGCGAGATGTCGAAGCATTCGATGCGCTTGGGCAATTCCGGCAGACTGAGCGCGTCCTGCAATTCTTCCTGAATCTTCTGCGCGTTGGGCTTGAGTACGCGGAAGCGCTGGTCGTAGGACTGCTTGGCGTTGTTGCCTGCGAGGTCGATGAGCGAGCGCTTGTCGCCGCGCTGCGGAACCAGAATGTGCACTCGCGCGGGGCGGGTGCTCCGGTCCGCTTCTTGCTCGGAGAGCAGGTCTTCGAGCTCTTCGCGGTCTTCGAAGTCAACGGGGATGTAGAGATTGCGGGGGACGTAAGGCTGGCCAATGTAAAGCTGTTTGAGCAGCGCGGAGAAAAACTCCCCAGGATGGAAGTTTGTACCCACTGCGCTGTCATCCTGAGGTCCGCGTTTTCTGCGGGCCGAAGGATCTGTGGACTCGCCGGCCGTTCCGGTGCTGCCGGCGGAGTGCATAGATCCTTCGCTTCGCTCAGGATGACAAGAGTTGGTAGTACTCCCAGCCAAAGGCGAGCTTCGCTCGCCTGGACGGGCGGGGGCGCCCGTCCCCACATGGTCCTCTTTTCCCACATGATCCGGGGTGGCTTCGTCACTCGCGTCGACTCCGAACTCCGGCAGGTCTTCCCAGAAGAATTCGCGGCGGTCGACCATTTTGCCGGCACGCATATGGAACAGGTTCACGGCCAGCATCCCGTTCTCGTAGTGATAGCCGAAGACGTCGGCGTCGTCGCCTTCGGCGGAGGCGATGCGCTGACGTTCCTGCAACTGCTCGACCGTGGAAATCAGATCGCGATAGCGGGCGGCCCGTTCGTATTCTTGCGCGGCCGCGGCTTGCTCCATGCGCGCGTGCAGCGAGCGCGAGAGATCCGTCGGACGTCCTTCGAGAAACAGTTTCACGTCGCGCACCGCCTCCTGGTAAACGTCCGGAGTGGTCAAACCCTGGACACACGGACCAAGGCAGCGCTTGATGTAGTACTGCAGGCAAGGGCGCGGATGAAAACGCGTGAGATCAACCTTGCACGAAGGAATCAGAAAATTACGGTGAATCAGGTCGACGATGCGATAAGCGAGGTTGGCGGGGAAGTACGGACCGTAATAGGCGCTGCCGTCCTTGCGCAGGCGGCGGGTGACGTAAACCCGCGGCCAGCGCTCGCCCAGCGTGAGCTTCACGTAGGGATAAGTCTTGTCGTCGCGCAGCAGGATGTTGAATCGGGGCTTACGCTGCTTGATCAGATTGTTTTCCAGCGCCAGCGCCTCTTTGTTGTTGGCGACGACAATGTAGTTGACGTCGACGGCCTCGCGCACCAGCGTCCCAGTCTTGGCGTCTTCCCACCGGCCTTCGTGAAAATAGCTGGCCACGCGGCTGCGCAGGTTCTTGGCCTTGCCCACGTAGATGACTTCGCCCTCGGCGTTCTTGTAGAGATACACGCCGGGCTCGGTGGGGATGGTGCGGATTTTGGCGAGCAGATCCATCGGGGAAAGTTCAATCTTAGTCGATTTGCTCCATGATCGACCGTGAGCGAGTGTGTTACAATCATGCCATATGAGTCACACACTTACGATTCGTCTTACAGAAGAGCTGCTCTCTTGGCTGCGAGAGACCTCGCGTCAGACCGGAGTCCCCGTTGGACGGCTGATCCGCGAGCAACTCGAGACGGCGAAGGCCAACGGTGGAAAGCAACGATTTTTGCGTCATGTGGGTGAGCTGAGCGGACCGTCTGACCTTTCGAGTCGTAAAGGGTACTCCAAGCGATGAAGGGCATAGCGGATACAGGATTCATCGTGGCCCTTGGCAATCGCGACGACCACCATCATGCCTGGGCTGCCCGTCTGGCGCAGGGAATCACCGAGCCACTGCTTACGTGTGAGTCCGTGATCAGCGAAGCGGCGTTTCAGCTGGCTTCGGTGTCATATGTGCTCTCCCTGGTCGAGGAGGAGATGTTGAGGATAGCGTTCGACTTTTCAAAAAACCTTCCGGAACTGCGCGAACTGGCGAGGCGTTATGCCGATCGGAAGCCCGACCTAGCCGATCTTTGTCTGGTCCGGATGAGCGAACTGTATCCTCGACACACGCTGATCACCGTCGACGAGAGCGACTTCCGCGTTTATCGACGGAACAAGCGGGAGACGATTCCGATCCTCTGCCCGCCGCGGCATAACTGAGATGACGACCGCAATCTGAGCCGAACCATATAAATTTTCCACTCCGTGTGTGGGCTTTGCGTTCCTGCGTATCCGGTGCGGTGGTCCGACCGCCCCGGTCTGCTGACGCAAGCCATTGAAAACGTATATACTTACATGGCGTGTCCGCCGTGCCGAACACTGGCATGTGCCGTGCACAAGCAGAGACGGAACTTGGAAGCATTCAAAGATTCATTCCCAGGGCCTCAAGATTGGAAATTCGGCGCGCAGGGGCAACCCGGAACGCGCCAGAGATACATACGAGATCGAAACTAAGGAGCCATACCCTATGAACCGCACTTCGTTACTGAATCCCGGGTTAGTGATTTGCCTGGCGGCCAGCATGCTGGCCACCGTCGGTTGCGCCAGCAAGAACTATGTCAAACAGCAGACGACGCCCCTGATCAACAAGACCAACGAACTCGACGACTTGACCGCGAAAAACACCAAGGACATCAAGGATGTTGACGCGCGCGCTCAGGCCGGCATCGCTGCGGTCAATGCCAAGACTGCCGACGTCGAGCAGAAGGCTACAGCCGCGGGACAGACCGCTGCCTCCGCTCAGCAGATGGCCGACGCCGCCAACGGCCGCGTGGGCGTGCTGACCAACACGGTCGCGAACCTCGACAACTACCACGCCGTGGCCGAGACTTCGGTGAAGTTCGGTTTCAACAAGGACAACCTGACGCCGAAGGCTCAGGAAGTGCTCGATCAGCTGGCGGCCAGCATTTCCACGACCAAGGGCTACATCATCGCTCTGGAAGGTGGAACGGATTCGGTCGGCCCGGCGGATTACAACTACGATCTCAGCCAGCGCCGCGCCAACTCCGTGATCCAGTACCTGGCCACGAAGTACAACGTGCCCGCGCACAAGATCTACGTGATTGGGTTGGGCAAGGATAAGCCGGTGGAGACGAACAAGACCTCTTCTGGCCGCGCTGACAACCGCCGCGTGGATGTGCGCCTGATGACCAACACGGTCGGGGACACGACGCCCACGACACCGGCGCCCGCGACTACGGGCCAGAACAATCCGTCGTCGATGTAAGGATGCGGGCCAGTCGCGCGATTATTGCGTCGCAAAAAACGCGACGCTTCGCGCGGCCCGCCCAGATCCCTCGCGGCGCAAAGAGCGCTTGCTCGGGATGACAAAAGGTTTACCCTCCTCCCCGGAGGACTTCGCCAACCAGGCCGCTCAAAGCCTCCCCCTGAGCGGCCTGCTTTTTTTGGTTTTTTGATCCTTGGTCTCTGGCTCGTGGTTGAGTAAGATGGCAGCCATGCCTACCATACCTCTCTCCCGCCGTTCGTTTCTTGCCATGTCTGCGATGTTGCCCTTGGCTTTGCGTCGCCTGGCTTCGGGCGCGGTGGCGCACGCTTCGATTCCCGTAGGTCTCGAGCTCTATTCCGTCCGCGATGCGCTCAAGCAGGATCCCGACGGCACCGTGCGCGCCGTTGCCCAGATGGGATACCAGGCCGTCGAGTTCTACGCTCCGTATTTCGAGTGGACCGAGGCGCAGGCCAAGCAGACGCGCAAGTTGATGGATGACCTGGGCATCCGCTGCTACTCGACGCATAACAATGCGGATTACCTGGACGCAAAGAACATCAACCACGCGCGCGACTTGAACTTGATTCTGGGCTGCAAGTATGTCGTGCTGGCGTGGACGGACCCGAAGACCGGGCTCGACGGCTGGAAGGCGGTGGCCGACAAACTGAATGCGGCCGCGGAGACTCTGGAGCCGGCCGGCCTCAAGCCCGGATATCACAACCACCAGGCAGAGTGGGGGATGGTGAGCGGGCAGCGTCCCATGGATATTCTCGCCAAGAACACGAAGTCTTCAGTCATGCTGCAGTTGGACGTGGGAACTTGCCTGGAAGCTGGTGCAGATCCGGTGGCCTGGATTCGAGCCAACCCGGGGCGCATTCACTCCATCCATTGTAAGGACTGGTCGCCGGACCCGGCTGTAGCCTACAAGACTCTGTTCGGGGAAGGGAAAGCGGACTGGAAGGGAATTTTTCAGGCCGCCGAGAGTGTTGGTGGCGTCGAGTATTACCTGGTCGAACAGGAGGGAAGCCGGTTCCCCGAACTCGAGACCGCGCGCAGATGCCTGCAGGCATTCCGCGCGACCCAGGTTTGAATAGCGGGTTTGAATAAGTAGGTTTTGAACGAGTAAGAACGGAGCGCGGTAAAATAGCGTATGCGCAGTTGTTTTCTGATTGTGTTGCTCTTAGGCAGCGTCGCGATGTGGGCGCAGAGTTCCACTCCGGCCAACTCTTCGCCGGCGAACTCGCAGACGCCGGATTCTACGTCGTCGCCCGCTGCCAAACCGGCCCCGCCGCGTAATCCGACTCTGACGCCGCCGCGGTCCGATCGTGTGAGTGCCAATGAGTTGGGCGACGATCCGGGGGAAAGTTCGAGCAAAGATGAGCCTATGGACTTGAGTCCTCCGGCGGACGATGACAAGGCGCATCCGCAGAGTTCCGACATCCTGACCGACGAAGGCGCGCCAGGCGGTGCCGACGTGAGCGAGTTTCATCCCTGGAACCCGCACAAGGCCGCCAAGGATATTGAGGTGGGAGACTTCTACTTCAAGGCGCGCAAGAACTACCGCGCCGCCGCGGACCGCTACCGCGAGGCGCTACTCTACAAACCGAATGACGCGATGGCCACCTTCCGCCTGGCCGAATGCCTGGAGAAAATGGATCAGCCGGACGAGGCGCTGAAGGAATACGAAAGCTACGTGAAGATCTTGCCCCACGGCCCTCAGGACGCGGAAGCCCGAAAGGCGATTCAGAGACTTCAGGGCACCGCCGCCAGCGCGAAGCCCGCCCAGTAAATGGCCGTCCGAGGAAAAGGCTGCTGCTCCTGATCCTGCTTCCGTACCCGCGACCCCTCGCGGATTGGAATCGCTCACCGCTGAAGTTTCCCGACTCTGGACTTTGCTTTCTTACGCCCTGCATCGCCATTGCCTACCCGACTCTGCTTGCCCTCGCCGAGAATCAGATTGGAAGGCCACTTCGGCGCCGACTGAGCCAGGCGCTTCGAGCGCGCGGCCGAGTCCAGGATTCCATCGAAGGCGTCCAGGCAGGCGTGGATAGTCTGGGTGCGGAGCACGCCCTCAAATCCTCCGCGGATGATGAGCATGGCTGTACCGTGCATCAGGGACCACACCGCCAGCATGAGGCGGGTGTGTTGCCGAGGAGTGCCGCCCAGGCGTTTGGCGATGCGATCGCGCATCAGATTGAACGACGGCCAGGGCTCATGCAGCGAGGGCGGCTTGGCCACCCCATCGAACAGCACTTCGTAGGCGTGACTGTTTTCGAGGGCGAACTCGAGCTGGCGCTGGAAGGCCTCACGAAGGGTTCGCGTAACGCTGAGAGCGGCAAAAAGCTCGCGGCGGGTTTTGAGGCGCAGGGCGCGGAGAATGTCGTCGCGGTCGCGGTAGCGCTCGTAGACCGTGGGCGTGGTGGTGCCGGCCGCCTTGGCCACGGCGCGCATGGTGAGCGCCTTTTCGCCGCCGCGCGCCCACAGCCGCGAGGCCGCGCCGAGGATACGCTGTTCCAGATCGGGGTCGGGATGCCGGGGCACTGCGCCTCCAAAGGAATGAAAATCGATGCGTACTAAAGCGAATTAGTTGCTTGCACAGCGTAATAGTAACGGTGTATACTTTATCTACATTAGTAAGAACTGATGACCTCGCAGGGTGGGTCCCGCCAGAACCGCGCAAGGCAGTCCTCCCCATACGGTTCCCGGGACCCACCTGCGTTGATCCCCCAAAGCATGGAGGAGTTGTAGATGGCCCCCGGAACGAAAAAACAAATTAATATTGCCCGCCTGAAAGCCGATCTCGCAGCGGCCAGCGTGGAGCTATTGAGCGCGCACTGCGCCGCCGACCGAGTTCGTCTCCAGTATTCGCCGCAAGACATCATTGCTTTCGGTGAGCGGCGCGCCCTGCAGCGAGCGATCACGTCGGCCGAGGCTCTGCACCGCTTCTTTTCTCAAATCGAGGCCCAGATCAACCACGAAGAAGGCGCGAACCGATAAGGCGAACTCGCGCCGCAACCGCTTTTCCTTCTCCTCAAATAGACGCAGTGGCAGCAGCGGAGAACGGACCTACTTCTCCACTCGAATGAATTCCCCCGTGGAAGCGTTGACCGCAACGGTCAGTTTGGCTCCCTCGCGGCTGGCGCCATAAATGACGTGCCACGTCAGTTCGCTGGTATTGTGGTTCCAGTCACAGACGTAGATGACCGGCGTGTCGGGCGTTTTCTCCAGAATCTTGTCGCCGCCGTGTTTTTGCGCCGTGGCGAAAGCCTGGTCGGAATCGATCTTGAGGAACGCCATGTCAAAAACCTGCGTGGAGGCATTGGTGGCACTGTAACTGTCTTCCGTGCCGGGATTCACGCCGCGGTCGGGGGCGCCGTTGGCCGCGCTGCCCGACCAGGTGTAATTCCTCTCGGAGCGCTGGGCCGCGGAGGCGAAGCTGCACCGCCAGATGGCCCACTTGCCATCCTGGCCGTTGCCGTCGCTGGTCGCTGTGGATTCGATGCGATAAGGTTTCGCGTCCGCATTCCAGCCGCGCGCCGCGATATAAAGTTTCTGGAACGCGGAACGCGCGGTGATCAGTTCCGGCGGCTTTACTTCCGGCTTGGTTTCCGCCGGCTTGCTGGTATCGGAGCATGCGGTGAGCAAGGCCAGCAGCGTGAGGACGAGCACTATTCCCAACAACTCCGCTGGTCGAGCGGCGAGCTCCGTGGGGGCGAGGTTGGCCGTCTTCATGACATCCTTCCTGTGATAACGTGGATGCGTTTTAAGATCGCGCATAATTCTAACCGAAAGAGCGAAAAAGGTAAGTAACCCTTCGTGGACGTTCGTCTTCAGAGATTGCAGGGAGAAATCGCGTTGGCGGTCGCAGGGCTGTCGGCTGAACAACTCACATGGCACCCGCCCGAAAAGTGGTCGGCCGCCGAGGTTTTGGAGCATCTGTATTTAACCTACACCGGAACGGCGAAGGGTTTCAGCCGCATATTGGAGGCGGAGAAGCCGCAAGTGACGGCGGCGACATGGCGGCAGCACGCGCGAAGGCTGGCGGTGCTGGGATTGAATTATTTGCCGTCGGGCAGGGAAGCGCCTCAGTTCACACGGCCGCGCGGAACTGCGGGAGAGAAAGTGCAGGCCGAGATTGGGCTGAGAATCGCCGAGATGGACGACATGATCGCGCGCTGCGAGGAAAAATTTGGATCGAGCAGCAAACTGCTCGACCACCCCATCCTGGGGCCGCTCACCGGTGCGGAATGGCGGAAGTTCCACCTGGTGCACGGACGCCATCATGTGAAGCAGATTCGGCGGTTGCGGCAAGGGTGAACTGAGTGAGCAGAAAATTTCGTTGGTAGAAAGAAATCGAGCGCCGGAGCGATTCCTCCGACGCTCGAGTTATTTGCGGCTGAGGTCTGTTACGGCTCGCGAACCGAGTCTGGGACGCCGGCTTTGCGCGCTTCTTCCTGGGCGTCTTCGAGCTTCTGCTTGGCGTCGTCGAGAGCTTTCTGCTTGTCGGCAATTTGCTGCTTATACTGGGCATCCTGCTTGTCCCAGTCGGCGGAGTTGCGCATGCGGTTGCCGGCATCGGCGTACATGGCGGCGGCGCGAATCTGGTATTCGCGCTGCACCACGTCGAGTTCGCGCGTCAATAAGTTAATCTGATCCTGCTGCGACGCGAGCTTTTCGCCCCATTGCTTGGCGGCAGCCTGCCGCGACGCCTCGTCTTCCGAAGCTGGGGCGGGGCTGGCGGATGAAGCTTGGGCGGCTTCGGCGCCTGCTTTATCGGTGGCAGCTTTGGGTTCGGCCGTGGCCGCAACGTCTGACGGCGCCTTGGTCTCGACGACGGAGTTGTCGGTGGCTTCGCGCGCCTTGCCTACAACCGAAAGCTTGTCTTCTCGCGGCAAGTTGTCGTTGTCGTAGACTTTCGGCTTCGACGGGGTTCCCGGATCCTTGCGGACCTGCCGAGCATAATCGCCGAGCGAGGTGCCGGGGGAAGAATTTTGCGAGGTCGACGGAGCCTGATTCTGGGCGAGGGCTGGAAGACCGGCCAGGCCGAGAATCAGCACGAGTCCTATTCCAGTGCATGCGATATGTTTCATGGTTCCCACCTTTTTTACGCTCTTAATTTACGCTCTGGGTCTGAGTCTGTTGCGCCGGAGCGGACTCCGCTGCCGGCGTTTCAATCCACTGCAATCAATCCACTGCCAATTAATCCACGGAGCTGCCGGCCGCCGCTTTCTGTGCGGCGCGCCGAGCGCTCAGAAATCCTCCAATGCTGTGATCCAGTTGCGCCGCTTCGTGCGCAATGTCGCTGGCCAGTTGCACGGCCAATTCCGGATCGCGGCTGTTAGCCAACTGCTGCGCATAGCCGGAAATCGTAGTCAGCGAGGTGCGCAGTTGCAGCGCCATCTCGGCGGAAATCTCGCCATGCAGCTGCTGCTGGCGGCGAATGCGCTCCAACTCGCTGAGATCGTTGAGCAGGCAGGCGACGCCGAGCAAGCTGCCATCCTCTGCTGCTACCCGAGAAACGGTGATCGCGATAAAACGCTTTTCACCGGCGGGAGTCTCGTATTCGCCTTCGAATTCGCGGCGCTTGCTGTCTTCGTGCAACACGGCGCTGACCTCGTCGGCAAAGGAAACCGCGTCTTCACAACTCTGATCCAGGCAAGCCGCATCCGGGGCTACCGGACGGGCTGAACTGATTACCGCGCCGCGAAAAATGTCTTCCGCCCCCATTCCTGTGGTGGAAGCGAAACCCAGAATCGCCTTGGCGGACGGGTTGGCGGTCTTGACCAGTCCGTTGGTTCCGAAGACCAGCACCCCACAGGAGAGGTTGGAAAGCACTGCCTGGCTGAAATTTTCGCTGATGCGGGCGCGATGCTGCTCGGCCTGGGATTGAACTTGCAGTTCATGCTTCTGCTGCTTGAGTTGCTGGATCACCGTGTTGTACAGGTGCAGCGGCAGAGTCTCCAGCGACGGCGTGGGATCGGATGAGAAGTCGCCATCCTCGGCAATGCTTCTCTTCAGGGCACGCATGACGAACAGGCCCAGCAAGAACGCAAACGTGGCGCAGACAAACACGATCACCGCGCGCAAAACCACAGGATTGGCCAGGATCTTCACCAGAGCCCTCCGTACCAGTGCAAGAATTGGTTGCCGAAGAAGAAGGCGATCATGGCCATGCTTCCCAGAAACACGCCAAACGGCATCTGGTAATTGCGGTAGACCACTTGCGCGGATTGCCATCCGCGCCGCCGGGCCGCTTGCGCATTGGCCAGCCGCCGCATGAAGCGGTGAGTTCGTTTCAGCCAGACGACGAAAATCGTGGTCAATCCAAAGACCGATCCCGCCAGCGACGCGGTAAAAATCGTGAAGATCGTCAGCTTCATTCCCAGGAACGCACCGACCATGGCCATCAGCTTGACGTCGCCGAAGCCCATGCCTTCCATGCCGCGCCAGCGCAAATAGATCGCTCCTGCGCCGTAGATGAACGACGCGCCCACCGCCGCTCCCAGCAGGGAATCGATCAGCGACAGCAGCCGCACGGAAACATCACTGCTGAAAGGTAAGTTCACCATCGCAGGCACGAACTGCGAAGCCAGATCACTCACCGGAACCAGCAGGCTGAAGATGACGCCCAGCGCGAGTCCGGGCAGCGTGAGCTTGTCGGGCAGCAGCTTGGTTTCGGCGTCGGTGAAAATCAGGCCCAGCAACAGGAACGCGAACGTGCAATATTTCAGCGTGAAAAGCGTCAGCCCGAAATACCAGTAGCAGGCCAGAAACAGCAGGCCGGTGAGCAACTCGATCATCAGGTAGCGAGGCGAAATTCTGGTCTTGCACTGGCGGCAACGCCCGCCCAGGATGAGCCAGCTCAATACCGGCACATTGTCGTAGAAAGCAATCGGCTGCTTGCACTTAGGGCACGCCGAACGCGGCGTCACCACTGACAGTCCCAGCGGCAGACGGTAGATACACACGTTCAGAAAGCTGCCGAAGGCCAGCCCCACAAAAAAGATCGAAGATGCGAAAACAGGATCCACTTGGTCTCAGGTGATCTGGTAAATGATCTCGCAGGGAGCGAGCCGCGCTTGCGCGCGAACCTCTCCTGCAGAACGCTGCATTTCCTGGTTCTTGGTTGGATTATAAGTCCGTCATGCGCGCAGGACTAAGGTACTGAAGTCACTGCCCGAGTGGACAGGGGGAAGTAAGACATTGACCAGTGGGCGGTTATGGCCCAGAGGCCCGGACGCGCGAGAAGCGGGTACTTCTGGAGGGCGCAAGGCGCCAGGGCTGCGTTTTAGTGTCCGAATTTGTCCTAGCGGTGTTCGGAAACGGACAACATGGACTAACTTATCGCATATTAAGTCGTTTACAATGTGGCGCTTAGTTTTGGCAGGCCCGATGCTAATGCTTGGCAGGGGGCTAAAAACAATGTTCTTCGTGCGCGATCTGAGAGTTGCAGCTTACTCGTTGCTTCGGACTCCAGGGTTGGTGATCGCCGTGGTTCTCACGCTGGCGCTCGGCATCGGCGCGAACGCCGCCATTTTCACGCTGGTGCGCGGAGTCCTGCTTAAGCCTCTGGTCAATCGCGACGAGGACCGGCTGATCTATATCCGCCAGAGCGCTCCCGGCATCGGCGAAGAAAACGCTGCGTTTTCTGTGCCTGAGTTACAAGACATGCGCGCTAGCGTGAAAACGCTAAGCGCGTTTGGCGATTTCTCCGCCATGGACTTCACCATGATCGGCCTCGGCGAGCCTCGTTCGATTCGAGGCGGTGTGGTCGGGGGCACGTTTTTCGATGTCATGGGCCTTCATCCCGTGCTCGGTCGCATGATTGGGCCGCAAGACGACGGTCCGCAAGCTGCCGGCGTGGTCGTTCTCACTTATCGCTTCTGGACGACCGCTCTTCACAAAGACCCCTCGGTCCTCGGCAAAACGGTTCGCCTCGGTAGCCTTGGTGATCGCTCTGCCACAGTCATTGGCGTCCTCGAACCTTGCGTCCCCTATCCGCAAGATACCGAAATCATCGCCAACGTGGTCACCAGCCCACATCATCTTTCCGCAACCATGGTCACTGGCCGCATCCATCGCATGACGGAGCTTTTCGGCCGACTGGCTCCCGGAGTCACTCTCGATCAGGCTCGCGCTGAGTTGCGCTCCGCCTACTCCGCGATGAAGAAGGACCATCCTGAAGCGTATGCGCACGAAGCGGACTTTCAGATCGAGGTGAAGTTGCTTCGGGACGAAATCACGTCGGGGGCGCGGACCGTGCTCCTGGTGCTGCTGGCAGCGTCAGGGCTGGTTTTCATAATTGCGTGTTCCAATGTCGCAAATCTGGTTCTGGCACGGACGGTTCGTCGCGAAGGTGAGCTAGCGGTCCGCGTGGCGCTGGGCGCGAGCAAGGGCGCGCTGCGCCGGATGCTGCTGGCCGAAAGCCTTCTGCTCTGCGGCGCTGGGGCCGCACTCGGTGTAATCAGCGCGCAGCCGATGGTGGCCGTTCTGGCCCGCTACGCATCGCGCTTCTCCATCCGCGCTCTCGATTTCAAAGTCGATTCGAGCTTGCTATGGGTGGGAGCCGCGCTGGCTATCGTCGCCGCCGTGAGTCTCGCCTTTGTCCCGCGCTTGCCCTCTTCCGGCACGTCCGGCACGTCTTCCGCCAAGCCGAGTGGTCTGGGCCTGTCCAGCGGAGGTGCGCGGATCACCAGCAGCACGAGCCGCCGCCAGCGGATCTTCGCGGTGACACAAATCGCCGCATCCTTCGTGTTGCTGGCCGGCGCCAGCACATTGATCACAACCCTGATCGCCCTACAAAAGGCGCAGACGGGGCTGGATACGCAGCACGTCCTGGCCATCGATGTTCCCGCTATGTCCTTCGGGAAGACACCTCAGCAGGTCGTTAATTTCTACAAGGAAGCGATGCGTCGCATTGATGCCCTGCCGGGCGTGAGTGAGACCGCGTTCGGCGATGTCGTTCCCTGGCGCGATGGCAGCTTCGGCACTCTGCAGTTTTCCGGCGACGGACACATCCATGTGGCCGGTGTGGAGGATCCCCGGGCGCAGTCGCGTTCCATCTCTCCGGGATTTTTTGCGGCGCTTGGCGTTCCTATCCTTGCCGGCCGCGACTTCAATGCGCTTGATGACAATAACGACAGTAATAAAGAGCCTGTCGTTATCGTCAGCCAGAGTCTGGCACAGCGTATGTTCCCCAACCAGGATGCGGTCAACCGGCATGTCTATTGGACGGATCCGGTGCTGCAATTTGCCACCGGGACCGATGTCGAAAAGGCTCGCCTGATGGCGCCGCACCGCATCATCGGCGTCACCGCCGACGTTGACGATCAACATGTCGTTCCTGAACCCATGGTCACTATTTACACCCCCTTTGACGACGGTCTATTGTTCGGTGGTCGTCTCTTCGTCCACACCAGCGCGAATCCGTATACGCTGGTCGCGCCGGTCACGCGCGTGATTCACGAGATGTCCGCCGATCAGCCGGTGGAGCGCGCCGCCACTCTCGCAGACATTCGGGCCGAGGTGCTCACGCCCGATCGTTTAAACTCGCTGGTGTTTAGCGTATTCGCGGCTGTCGCGTTGGCAATTGCAGTGGTGGGCGTCGCGGGCGTGCTGGCGTTTTCGGTGAGCGCGCGCACGCGCGAATTCGGCATCCGGCTGGCCCTTGGATCGGAGCCGCAGCAACTCCTCAAAGGCGTGATCGCTGAAGGCACCGTGATGGCTGCGGCGGGCGTCCTTGCCGGTGCGGCATTCGGGTTCGCACTGGCGCGTTTGGCGGGAGGATATTTCCCTGACGTCAAGATGCCGGGCGCATTGCCGGTGTTTGTCTCAGCATTCGTGCTGATGGCGGTCGCCGTTATCGCGTCGGTCCTGCCCGCGGCCCGCGCCGCGCGCGTCGATATTATGCAGGCGCTGCGATCCGAGTGAGCCTCGAATGGGGGATCTCGCCTCAGGGAAAAATGAAGCGCAATAATTCTCCTTGTAGCGCGACTGCGGACGGTTCGTGAACCGGAAACGTTCCTTTCCACAAATTCCAGGTTTGTGGAACCAGACGGGTCTGCGCTGCGGGCACTTCCAGCCAGCCCTCCGCCGTTTCCTCTCTGAGAAAAACGGAGAACGCGGAGGCCGTCGGACCCTCGACGTGAAACGAGTCCGACTTCCACTCGAACAGGCTGGCGGCCAGCTTCTCCGACAGAGATTCATGGGGGTCGAGGCACAGAAGCCATCCTGGGTTCGCAGGGTTAGGGGTTAATCGAAGATAGTCTGCCAGCGTGGCTCCGGGGCGGTCGTCCACGATTCTAGCGCCATAGGCACGGGCGACGCGCACCGTGGCATCGCGTGAGCCATGGTCTACCACCAGAATGTCGTCACAGGCGTAGAGTGTCTCCAGGGCGCGGCCCAGGCGGAGAGCATCGTCTTTCGTGTGCAGCAGCGCTGTGATCGAAGTCATTACGATGTCATCCCGGGAGAGCATCGCTGGCGAACAAGCTGGCGAACAAGAGTGTACGCGAACCGGGTGGTGGTTGGCAGGCGACGGGTCAAACTCCCTGCGAGGCGCGGTTCGCGTCGAGCAGATCGAGTTGGCGCGGGACCGCGGGAGCGAGCAAGAGTTGGCCAATCCCGAGCGCGTTGCACTGCGCGATCCAGGCTTGCGGGGTGAGCTTGCTGGTCATCAGTTGTTCCATGATGGAGAACGGATTCAATTGCTCTTCCCCGCGCTGCAGATGAAATATTCCCGGCCCCGAGTGCAGCGTCCAGCCGTGATCGAGCAGCGCTAATGCGAGCGCCGCGCCGAACAGATATCCCGCGCGCTGGGTGCGCTGTTGCGGATCGAGCAACATGCCCTTGGGGTCGCGGATGCCGGATCCGATCTGGCGCAACTTGGGAATCTGATCGGGCAGGGATTCGGCCGCGACTCCCTCGAGCGCAGAAGAATATTCCGAGGTAAATTTCTTCCACGCGGGAATCGTCACGCGGGTTCCAACTTCGTCCCATGAAACGCACTTCAAAGTGCCGGGTTTCATGTCGGGATTCATCTGCTCCAGATAGCGCAGTTCGAGCGCGTCCGCCTGGTCAAGCAGGCTGCGAGCCGGATTGGAATCTTCCGGGATGAACCCGGCTGGCAGTCTCTCGGTTGCGGCGATGCGATCGCGCAGCGGAGGATGCGTGTCATAGGGATTCGTCTTCGCTTCCTGAATCTCTTTCTCCAGATTCTTTTGAATCTGTTGGTGGATGCCGGGAACCGCGATGAAGCGCGCGAATCCATCGCCGATGCCGGGGACGGCTCCGTCGTTGAGCATGGGAGCAAGTTCGGTTTTCCAGTAGGCGGGCCAGGCCGGCACGGCGCCATGAATGGCGCGTAGGCCGTCGATCAGCGGCTGGCGCCCCGCGATCAGGCAGGCCAGTTCGTCGGCGCGATGCTCCTTGTGCCGCGACACCAGATTGATGGCGCGCAGAAAAACCACGAAGTACCACTTCAGCAGCGTCGCCGCCGCCACGTACATCACGCCCAGGATCGCGATCCGCGCCAACTGCCCTACCGACCCAATGTTCTGAAAAGCGCGCACGATGGCGGTCTGGGTTTTATAGACCCACGGACCGAGGCTGGTATCGCCTCCATAATAGTGGGCAAATTCATGCGCCAGAACGGCCCGGAACTGCGACACGGTCAGGATCGAGAGCAGCGGCAAGCCGATTCCCATCACGCGCCGGCTGCCGATGCCCATCAGCCCGCCACGGTCTGCGACCCAGGCATTGACGTCTCCGATCAGGTAGACCTCTTTGGGCATGGGCTCGTGCAGCGCGCCCGCGATGTTCTCCAGTTCCGCAAACAGACGAGGCTGCGCGGCGCGCTCGATCAGCAATCCCGGAGCCTTGAACTTGTCGGGACGAGGAAGCAGCGACCAGAGCATCGCGCCGGCAATGACGATGCCGAACAGGAAGAGGGCCACGATTTGAAAGCCCCCGATTCCAGCGGCCAGCGCCAGGTAAGGCAGGTAAACGCAGGCGGCCGCCAGCAGGATCACGAACACGTAGGACGCGGCCACCATGAAAATGGAAAGTAAGGCGAACCACGTCATGGATCGCCGCGGCCGGATTTCGACCTGAGGAAAAGGCATAACGCACCGGGGAAGCAGGCATGATAACACGCAGTTCGCAACTGAGGGCCGTAAGAGAAAACACAAGGTCCCTCGACTGCGTAGAATTGCCGAAAAAACGGCAATTCTGCTTCGCTCGGGATGGCAAAGTTAGGAGCTTCATCAGAGACTTGATAGCTAAAGATTGATAGCTAAAGATAGAGAATGAATCGCTACTGCGAATCCCCGAGCTTTGGTCGATTCGGGTCCGCGGGGGGAGCCGGCACCACTTCGATGGGCTCCTGCAGGACGAAGTTCAGCACGGTTTCGGACGGAAGTTTAATCTGCTGGCCCTTGGACGCCGCCTGGACGCCGCCTCCCACACCCGCGCCGGCCGCTGTTCCGATGGCGGCACCTTTGCCGCCGCCCGCAATGGCGCCGATGATGCCGCCAATGATGGCGCCTCCGCCAACTTTCTCGGCGGTGTTCTTGCCGCGCGAACTTCCTTCTTTCCGGTACTGGTCGGTCTGCAGGCTGTAAGTCTTGCCGCCCAGGGAAAGACTGTCGAGTTGCAGCACTACCGCCGATTGCCCGGCAAATTTACCCGCGCTCTTGACCTCGACGAGATGGCCGGTGAGTTCGACGCCCGCGGGCACAGCCTCTTCTCCGTCGGAGGTAAGAGCGGCGTTCAGCGTGGCATGGAACGCGTCTCCCGTCTGGTTCCGCTCGCTGTCGATCGGATCGATGAGGCGAACTGAGACTTGTGTGCCTTGGTCGATGATCAGCCTTTTCGGCGACGGAGGAGCCTGAGTATTGTCTGGCGGGGGAGGTGCTTGTGCTGCCGCATCCGGGGGATCCTGGTTACTCACGCTGGTCTCGTCGGGGTTCGAGTCGTTTGCGGAATCTCCAGCTGCTCCCGAGTCGTCCGCGCGAGCTTTGCTGCTTTTCTTTCCAGGCGCAGGTTTGGCCTTGAGCACAGGCTGAGTTGACGCCTGCATCGGAGGCTTCGACGCAGCTTTTGCAGTCGCAGCCGGCCCACTACCGACCTGCAGATTGTTGATGACGGTTCTCACACCCTCGACTGTCGCCGCCTGGCGGCTGGCCGCATCGCGCTGCGCGTCGTTGTCGACCATGCCCGCCAGCGTCACCACGCCGTCGTGAGCCTGTACCGTCAGTTGCTTGCTGGAAAGGCCGGAATCCTCACTGAACTTACTTTGAATATCGCTGGAAATCTTGGCATCGTCGGGCTTGCGGGCACAGCCCACACCAATGCCGAGAATGATCGCAAGCGTAAAGAAAGAAGCCAACAGGGAAGCTCTTTTCATGGCGCGACTCTCCTGACACGGAACCGGTTCACTTGGCCCGATACATCCAGAACAGTGTAGATGCGGATTCTTGCGGAAGTAAATGCAGGAGGGGTGAAGGAGTTAAGGTGGCGGCGCGGCCGAGACGGCCCCGCTACAGCCGGCGGGACGCCAGCGCTACGGTCTAACGCTCTAGTGGATGAACTTGTAGTCGACGATCGAGGCGGCCAGCGCGCCATTTTCCTGGTCGGCTATGTGCTCAGCCGCGGGCGCATCCTTGAAGCGCATCACGCGCCCCTGGCATACGACGTTGCTGTTCTTCTGTCCGGAAATTTCTTCCGGCATCTCAAACACCATTTCGATCAGCGCGTTCACCGGCAGCTGCTGCGGCCCGTTGAAGAGCACTCCGCTCTGGCTGATGTTTTCGATGATGCCTTCGTACCAGGTGCTGGTCTTGTTTACGCGGTAGCGCAGGGGAATGTCGAGCTTCAAGCGCCGTGCCCGCGGCACCCACGACGGCCGCTTCTCGCGGGCATGGCCGCGGCGGACGCTGGTTTCGGGCTTGGTGTGCTCCACGCGCTGGGTGCGGCGCATGGTGGTCCAGTCATACTTGTATTCCGCGGCGCACAGCAGGCAAACCTGGTAGTAGTCGCCGTCGGCACCACGGCGCGGCCAGGAGAACTCGTGAGAGCAGCGCCCAAGCATAAGCACATCCATGAATTTTTGCGGCATGATTGTTACTTCCGGGTCGGTGAACCTCGGACGCACGCCCATCATCGCGCGAAGGCTTTACTTTGGGTAGGTTACTTTCGTGCACAGGCGGGCCGGCGCAGGGAAGTAAATTGCGTGGATGCAGGCGGTTAGGCTGTGGAAAGCGTTGGGGCATTTAGAGGCAAGCCGCAGTCAACCGTGTATGATCGCCGGATGGACAGCGCTTCCTCTGACGTCACCGCGTTCATCCTGGCTGGGGGCAAGAGCACGCGGATGGGTGCGGACAAGGCTTTCGTCACGCTGGATGGCCGCACGCTGCTGGCGCGGGCGTTGGAGTTAGCCCGATCCATCGCGACTGAGGTGCGCGTCGTGGGCGATCCCGCCAAGTTTGCGGGGTTTGCCCCGGTCGTTGAAGATGTATTCCGCGACTGTGGGCCGCTGGCAGGGATTCAGGCCGCGTTGCGGGCGTCGCAGACGGAATTGAATCTCATGTTGGCGATGGATGTGCCTTTTGTGTCGTTCGCACTGCTGCAACTTCTGATTGTGCGGGCCCGGAACTCCGCCGCGATCGTAACCGTGCCGCGAACCAGAGAAGGCTGGCAGCCCCTGTGTGCCATCTATCGCTTTGAATTTGTTGACGCAGCCGAGAAAGCTTTGCGCTCCGGGCGTTATAAAATTGATGCGTTGTTCGATGCGGTGCACACTCAGGTAGTCAGCGAGGAAGAGTTGGAATCCGCTGGCTTTTCGCCGAAAATGTTTCGCAATTTGAATACGCGGGAAGAACTGGAAGCGGCGCGAGACGGTGGATAAATTTCTGCCGGAGGTTTTTCAGGAACTTTATGGGAACTCCTCATTGAGCCTGCCGCGATACGGACTGATAGGGATCCTTCGACTTCGTCGCGTCTTCGCGTTTCGCGAAGACGCTACTACGCTCAGGATGACAACGCTTTTTGAAGGTAGAAGCTGATACATGCCCGACGAAACACAAACCGCGCCTTACATCGAGTTTCGCGATGTCTCCAAAGCCTTTGGCGACAACGTCGTGCTCGATCACGTCACCTTCAACGTGATGCCCGGGGAAACGGTCTGCATTCTGGGCCGCAGCGGTGTGGGCAAGTCGGTTTCGCTGCATCACATCATGGGATTCCTCAAGCCCGACTCGGGACGCGTCATGGTTGCCGGACAGGATATTACCGACTACACCGAGGAGCAGCTGGAACTGATCCGCAAGAAGGTCACCATGGTGTTTCAGAACGGAGCGCTCTTTGACTCGCTCACGGTCGGGGAGAACGTGGCCTTTCCTCTGCGCGAAAGCCGGGAACTGAACGAGGAGCAGATTTACCAGATCGTCGATGGCCTGCTGCAGATGGTGGGCGTGCAGGAGATGCGCGACCTGCTGCCGTCCGATCTTTCCACCGGCATGAAGCGTTCGGTCGCCATTGCGCGGGCGCTGGCCGCGCGCCCGGAATGCGTGCTCTACGACGAGCCCACCACCATGGTCGATCCCCTGATGGCCCAGTTGCTTGGGGATCTCATCAAGCGCCTCAAGCTTCAACTGAACCTGACCAGCATTGTCGTGACGCACGACATGCGCCTGGCCAAGAAACTGGCCGAGCGGGTCGTGTTTCTGTATGAAGGCAAGGCAATTTTCTTCGGCACCTACGCTGAGATGGAAAAAGATTCGCACCCGATTATTCAGGAATTCCTGGAGTTGGATGAGTTGAAGCTGGAAGCGTGAGGGCAGTGGTTAGTCGTTAGTGACTAGTGGTTAGTGGTGCCGCCCCTGAGGACTAACCGCTAACCACTAACCACTAACCACTAACCACAGCCACCGTCCCTAAAATCCTTCCTGCACCAGCTCTTCGATCGTGAAGGACTCTGAAGAGTCGCCTTTCATCATCTTCTCGACGTATTTCGCGATCAGGTCGGCTTCCAGGTTGACGGGATCGCCGGGTTTCAGGGAATGCAGATTCGTCATCTCCACCGTGTGCGGAATGATGGCGATGGTGCAGCGATTCTTCTCCAGATTCGCCACCGTGAGGCTGATGCCCTCAATCGTGATAGAGCCTTTGTACACGGTATATTTCTCGACGTCATCCGGCAGGTCGATGCGCAGCCACCAGTTTTCCGATTCGGCGATGCGCTCGAGAGCGATCAGCTTGCCGACTCCGTCGACGTGTCCCTGCACGATGTGCCCGCCGAAGCGGCCATCGGCCTTCATGGGCAGTTCAAGGTTCACCAGCGCGCCTTCGTGAATGCGTGAGAACGAAGTGCGCGCCCAGGTCTCGGGCGCGAGATCGGCGCAGAACGATCCTCCTTCGGAAGATCCTGTTGTGGACGCCTCCGGCTTGATGTCGAGAGCCGTCAGGCAGACTCCGCTTACGGAAACGCTGTCGCCGGTCCGCAGTTCTTTGGGAGCGTGCTCGGCGGCTACGGTGATGCGCCGGTTTTCGCCGCGCTGCTCGATGCGGATGATGCGTCCTACTTCTTCGACGATGCCAGTAAACATGAAGGCCTCCAGAATGAACGTTACATCATAAACCCGCCACACGAACTCACCACGGAGGCACTGAGTCACGGAGAAGAACAAACATCACTCTCCGTACGGGTCGCGCAGATAGCCTTCCACGGCGAAGTCTTGTCCGAAGCGGTGCAGGTGGACGTGCTTGACCTGCGCGGCCTGGCTCATGTGGCGGAAGCCTGCGCCAGCAGCGAAGGGGATCGAGCCTGAGCTAGCCAGGATCTTTGGAGCGTAATAGAGGAAGACCTTGTCCACGACGTTCGCGGCCAATGCGGCTCCGTTAATCGTCGCCCCACCTTCGATCAGCAGGCTGGTGATTTCCAGTTGCCCAAGGCGGCGGAGGACAGCGGGCAGGTTCGGGCGTCCGTCGGGCTCAACCGCGGACACTTTCTCCACGCGGATTCCCAGCTGTTCGAGTTGAGATTTCTTCGGCTCGTCGGCCGACGCACAGAATACCAGCACATCGCTGTTTCGTTCGGCGGCGGCGCTTTGCACCAGGCGCGACTCTAGCGGCAGGCGCAGGCGCGAATCGAGAATCACGCGCAGCAGTGGACGCCGCCGGGCGCGGCCGCTGCGGTCGGTGAGCAGCGGGTTGTCGGAGAGGATTGTCCCAGCGCCGACCAGCAGCGCGTCGTTCTGATGGCGGAGTTCCTGCACGTGGGCGCGGGCGACATCGCTGGTAATCCAGTGCCCGGAGAATCCGCTCGCAGCAGCCGTGCCGCCAGCGCGATCCGGTGCCTCGTCCGGTGGCGGGGCGATCTTGCCGTCCAGCGTCATGGCGGCTTTCAGCGTGACCAGCGGCGTGCCGTGGCGGATGTAGCGCGCGAATGCCTCGTTCAGGCGGCGAGCCTGTTCTTCGAGGCGGCCTACTTCAACCTGCACGCCCGCGGCGCGCAGCTGGTCGAATCCCTTTCCGCTCACCTTGGGATTGGGATCGGGCATGGACGCGACCACGCGATGAATGCCCGCAGCAATCAGCGCGTCGGTGCACGGAGGCGTGCGCCCCTGATGCGCGTGCGGTTCGAGGTTGATGTAGAGGGTTCCGCCGCGAGCTTGGCTGCCGGCCGCTTCCAGAGCGAGGACCTCAGCGTGCTTCACGCCGGCGTAGGTATAGGTTCCGGTGCCAACGACGTTGCCGTGGGGGTCGGCGACGACGGCGCCGACGTAAGGATTAGGCGAGGCGAGGCCGATCCCCTGGCGGGCCAGTTCCAGCGCCCGGTGGAGAAGCTGTTCGTCGGCGGAGTGAGCGGGCATGCAGGAGAAATCTACCACGACGGGGGTGCACCGGCCCTGTCATCCTTTCTCAAACGACGCCGGTGGGTGTGGCGTGTTGTTGCGCACTGCCTAAGAATCTTTTGCTTTCGGTGAGCCAATTGAGTCTCGTTTTCCGAATTGTTCTTGTAGAGGCTAAAAGGCAAGGAACTAAGGAACGAGGGAACGAAGGAACGGACGGAGTCCTCTGGAAGCAATTCTGAACCCCACTCGCAGGAGAGGAACTATGCCGAGAAGCGAACAGTTTTCAGCACGGATTGTGGCGCAGAGAATCATGAAAACGATGATGATGAGGATGAAGTTCCTGGTCCTGGGGTTGGCCGCGTTGATCATGTGTAGCGTTTCGGCCCACGGGCAGGGCACCTGCAATGCACCCTGGAACACGTTCCCGTTTCTCTACGGAACCATCAACATCACAGGAAGCGGAACGATTGCGGATGGTTCAGGAAACACGGATACGACCAACCAACACATCGCGGTCGCAGTGAAATTGCAGAGCCCCCCGCAGTGTGACTGGTCGGACGTCAACACGGGCGGATCGATTAACTACGTCGCGACAATTAATGACAGTCAGCAACAGCCAACCTGCGTGACCACATGGGTGGCCAGCGGTAGCGGCCAATCCACCCAACAAGCGCAGGCCCAGGTTTTGTTTGGGCCGACTGCAGGCGTGTATTTTGTCAGCGCAGGAGGAGGAGTGAACGGCACGATCACCAACGGATGCGGCGGGAGCACGACGACCGGGCTGATCCCCTGGGGGCCATTCGCGACCCTGCAAAACATTCCGAGTGGTATCCCGATTCCTACCTCCCCCGAACTGAGTGGCAGCATGGTGATTCAAGCTCCTTCGTTTGACTTTGCCAGCACTTCCGCCACCTGGGATTGGACATGGGATCTCTCCCCACTGCCGGACAAAAACTGCAAACCCTGCAAGGAGAAACTGCAAAAGCTGTTTGGTTCGGAGATTGCCAGCCGGAACCAGAGCCTCGGGGAAGACATCCCGATCGTGGGCACACGATTTTCTCTCCACTACGAGAGCGACCGGCAGCTCGGGCGTGTGGGGGCGGATGTGACCGCCGTCTCCGATGGGATGCAACTCGGTGGCTGGACGCTGAACGTCCATCATGTGTTTGAACCGCAGCTCGCCATGTGGTGCGCCGGCGGCACTTGCACGCCTTACGCGATGGTGCCGAAGGCGCTGTTCATGGGCAACGGCGACGTCCGCAGCGATGCCGATGTACAGGCCGCGGTCGCATTCAATGGCAACACGCTTCTGACTTCGGAGGACGGCAGCGAAGTCTATGAGTTCGACGGGGCTTCGAATCTTCACGTCAGCACCTTGCGTCCTATGACCGGGGCGAAGCTCTACACGTTCGGCTACGACGCGAGCGGCTACCTGATCACAGTCACCGATGCCAGCGGCAACGTGACCACGATTCAGCGCAATGCCAATGAAGTCCCGACGGCCATCGTGGCCCCATTCGGCCAGAAGACGGCCCTTGCGGTCGACGCCAACGGCTACCTCAGCCAGGTCACGGATCCTTTGGGGCGAGTGATCAAGCTCAAGGCCGGCCCGACCGGGCTGCTAGCCAGCCTCACCGATCCGAAAGGAAACGTCTATCCCTATCAGTACGACACCTATGGCGGGCTCATCAAGCACTCCGATCCCGCGGGCGGATTCATTTCTCTCGCGCGCACTGACACCGCGACCGGCTTCAGCGTGAGCGAAAAGACCGCCATGGGCGTCACCAGCGGCTACAACGTGGTTCTTTCCAATACAGCGACATCGACCAACGAGCAGTACACCGACACCTGGCCCAATGGCCTGGTGGCGAACCAAACGGAAACGCAACTCGGCGGGCAGATTACCGACAGCGCGACCTTGCCCGATGGTTCGTCCTACAGCGATACGCTCAAGAGCGATCCGCGCTGGGGGATCCAGGCGCCGGTCCAGGCCAACTCGACGATCACGTTCGGCAATCTGACCATGAGCGCAATTTCCACGCGTACAGCAACGCTGGGCACGGCCGGCAACCCCTTCAGCCTGACCACACAAACCGAGACCCGCACCATCAATGGTCGCAAGTACAATTCCGTTTTCACGGGTGCGACTCGGACTTACGTGGATACGACGCCGGTGGGACGCAAGACGACGACGGTACTCGATTCCCTGGAGCGGATCTCGAGCGCCCAGCGCGGGACCTTGCTGCCGATCCAGTTAACCTACGACACTCAAGGCCGCCTTGCCACCGCGACCCAGGGAACGCGCCAAGCTACGTTTACTTATAACGCTAGCGGCTTCCTGGCCAGTGTGACCGATCCTCTGAGCCTGACTGACAGCTTCACCTACGATGCCGACGGGCACATGCTGACGACAACCTTGGCGGACGGCCGCATCATCACGTTCGCATATGACACCAACGGCAACCTGAGCAGCCTGATCCCGCCGGGGAAGACGGCGCATACGTTTGCCTATAACACGGTGAACTTTCCTTCGAAGTACACTCCTCCGGTTGTTGCTGGCGCGGGCGCCACAACCTACGCCTCCGATAAGGACCAGAACCTGACCACCATTACGCGGCCCGATGGTAAGAAAATCACGTTCAAGTACGACACCGCTGGCCGCGTGAGCCAGATCGTCGCCCCCACGGAAACCGTCAATCTCGCCTACAACACGACCACCGGCAACCTCGCGAGCGCCTCGATACCCTCGGGGGAATCGATCGCCTACGGCTCCAACGGGCCCTTGCTCACTTCGTCCACCTGGAGCGGGGCGGTGGCGGGCAGCGTCTCCCGCACCTTCAACAACAATTTCTGGGTGGCTTCGCAGAGCCTGAATGGCGCGAACCCGATCAACTTCACCTATGACAACGACGGCCTGGTGACTAAAGCCGGGGCGATGACGATTGCCAATGATTCTAAGAACGGACTGATCACGGCGACCGTCCTCGGGAGCGTGACTGACGCGCGCACCTACAACACGTTTGGAGAACTGACGGGGTATACGGCGAAATACAAGACCACGGCGCTTTATGCCGTGACGTACACGCGCGACGCCGATGGCCGTATCGCGTCGAAGGCCGAGACCATCAACGGCCGAACCACGACCTACGTCTACACCTACGACAAAGCCGGGCGACTGACCGGGGTCTCGCAGAATGGCACGACTTCGTCCACCTACGGATACGACACGAATTCCAATCGTCTGACAGCGACGACAGCGTCGGGAAGCGTGACCGGCACTTACGATGCGCAGGACCGTCTGCTCACCTATGGCACGTCGTCGTTCACCTACACGGCCAACGGGGAACTGGCCAGCCAGAAGACCGGCACGCAGACGACGCAGTATCAATACGACGTGCTGGGCAATCTGAGTTCCGTCACGCTGCCCAACGCGACAAAACTCACCTACCTGGTTGATCCGGAAAACCATCGCGTGGCGAAACAGGTGAACGGCACCCAGCAGATCGGATATCTCTACGACCGCGACCAAGTCGTGGCGCAGCTCAACGGCACCAACCAGATCGTGAGCCAGTTCGTTTATGCCACAGGTGGGAGCAGCCCCGATTACATGGTGAATGGCGGCGCAACCTATCGCATCATCTCCGACCAACTCGGGAGTCCGCGGTTGGTGGTGAATACGGTGACCGGAGCCATCGCCGAGCAGATGAATTACGACGAGTTTGGCAACGTGCTATCGGACTCCGACGCGGGGTTCCAGCCCTTCGGATTCGCCGGCGGGCTGAAAGATCCGGACACTGGCTTCGTCCGCTTCGGACAACGTGACTATAACCCGGCTGCCGGCCGGTGGACCGCCAAGGATCCGATCCGGTTTCTCGGCGGCGATAGCAATCTGTACGGATATGTCATGAATGACCCGGTCAACCTACGCGACCCCTCGGGGCAAGGCCCGATCTGGGATTGGATCAAGACCGTGTTCGGGAAGGAGCCTCCGGTAGTTGGCGAGCTGGACCCGTTGCTCAGCCCGGAAGGCGCCGAGGCCGAGCGCGCCATGGTTGAGATTCTCAAAGCCAAGAAGGCGATTGACTGTTTAAACAAAACGGGCGACACCGACGAGTACTACCGCATCAAGGGGCTTTCAACCAAGGATTTCCTAAAAGAGTTTGCGCCCGGTTGGAATGGGAAGAAGTAGGACGGGATGGAGGGGGTACCGCCCGCCCACTCAACACGATTTTCGTTGGGTGGGTGCGGCGGGTCGGGCTTTGGCGAATATCGCTCTACAAGAGCGCGATCTTGCACAGTAAAAGATCTTTGCCAGTGGAGAACGGCTACTACTCCACTGGAGCAGGCATGGACCTGGCGCGAGTGCTTTCACGGATCTGTTCTGTAGTGAATCCGCCTCCGCACACGCTGCAACGCCAGCCGGGAGACGCGGCTTGTGCCATTCCTGGCAGGGTTTGCTGTTCCGTGCGCCTGGCTCGGACCAGTTCGCTACCGCAGTGGGGACACTGTCGTTGAGTCATAGGCCTCTTCCAGCGGATCTCTTGTGATTCGGTTCAGAGCTAGTTGCCAGGGTGGATCGTACGTGTCTCCTCCACCGTGAGTCGGGAAGGATCGCAGTAGCCGTACCCTTTCAGGCAAGCCGTGTAATTGCGCTTGTGCTCGGCATCGGCCAGCGTCTTGGTTTCGGCGGGCGTCAGCTTGGCATAGTCACAGGTTTCCTGTCCGTCTTTGCAGGAGGCAAAGT